>Ga0222712_10002135_pt1 | contig 23152 bp, 19 predicted proteins | sample C33_657DmetaG_FD_165043 | JGI IMG/M metagenome (GOLD analysis project Ga0222712, IMG submission 165043) | Estuarine water microbial communities from San Francisco Bay, California, United States - C33_657D | ecosystem: Environmental > Aquatic > Marine > Unclassified | place: USA: California... | reverse complement strand
GTCGGTCATTCGGTCGGTCGGTCATTCGGTCGGTCGGTCGGTCATTCGGTCGGTCGGTCATTCATTCATTCGGTCATTCGGTCATTCGGTCGGTCGGTCGGTCGACCACGACGGTCGGTCGACCACGACCACGACGTCGACGCGTTCGTTTCGTCCCGCGCGCGCGCCGAGACGACGGCGGTAAAGTCCGCGATCGAACGTCGAGTGACGAGGGGATCGCTCGAAATCCAAAGACCTCGAGGTCGAACCTCGGGTTATGTCGTGCCGACGTCGTGGGATCCGACGACGTCGACGCGAGCCGTGGACACACACCTCTGGGTCGTCGGATTTCGAGCGACACACTCCGAAGGCGCGCACTGGTGACGAGTGACGAGGACGTTTCGACCGACCGACCGAATGACCGACCGACCGACCTCGACCGAATGACCGACCGACCTCAACCTCCACCTCCACCTCCACGCGATCGCGTCGACCGATCGATCGATCGACGCGCACTCGATCGCGCGCGATTGTGGAGATCGAATCGCGATCGCGATGGAACGACGATCGACGCGAATGGGGGTGAAAGCGAGAGATGAACGCTCGGACGATTTGCGACGAGGACGATTGGATGACGAAGGCGACGATGGGACGACGAAGAAGGTGAAGACGAATGATGACGATGGCGATTACGCGAATGATGATGATGATGATGATGATTTGAATGATGACGCGAACGATGATGGAATTGAGGGTGGGAGAGATAACGGACAAAGGGTGACGAAAACGACGACGGAAAGGATGACGAAGAGAGAGGGTGAAAACGACACGATGAATACGACGAATACTCAAGGAAACGGGAAACAGAAAGCGACGACGCAGTGCGAGACGTGCGGACGAACGAAGACGTCGAGATGGAGGTTGATCGTGATGGCGAGCGACGGCGCGCTCGCGTTCAGCGAGGATGACGACGGGAAGGAAACGACGAAACGAACGTTGGTGTGTAAGGGTTGCTTTCAGAAGAAAATCAGGAAGAGAACGTTGAAATTGAGAGATAAGACGTGCGCGGATTGTGAGACGAATATGAGTACGGATTGGCATAAGCATTACGAGAAGAAGAAGGAGGGGAATCCGAACGCGCCGGCGGATTGGTGCAATAAGTGCTACGAATTCAAACGTCGAGCGCTGCGAGCGGTGAGTGCGAAGTGCGTGCAGTGCGGTGGGGTGTCGGCTCGACCGATGCTGCGCGTCGCTGGGAAGGAAAACGATGACGACGACGGAGACCAGAACAAGGTGTGCCAGAAATGCTATCACAAAGAGCGCTATCGCAAGCGAAGGGAAGCGCAAGCAGCTAAGGTGGACACGACGACGTGCGTGAACTGCGCGTGCGACGTGACCACGGCGTGGCGCAAGTCCATTAATGGTCCGCCGGGCGCGCGCGTGTGCATCGCGTGCTGGAGAAAGGACTTCGCGGCGACTGAACCACCGCCGCAGCGAGTCCACGAGTTGGTTGTCGACGGGCAAGCGCAAACGTGCGAGTTTTGCAAAACTACTGTTTCGCTGACGTGGCGTAAATCAGGCGACGCGCACTGCTGCTCGGCGTGCTATCAGCGAACTCTTCGACAATTGCGCAAGGTTCGATGCTCCAATTGCGGCGAGGCTCCGGTAAAAACCATGCTGGGCTGGAAAATGAGCTCACAGAGTGACGGTTTGTGCCCGTCGTGCGTCCAAGCCGGCGCGCCAAAAGTGCCCTTGCGTCGCCTCTGAATGAAGAGGACGAGCGCCGAGGACGACGCACAGATAAACACCAACCAATCCTAGACCAATCGTGAACTACTTAGATGCTAGGTGCTAATTTTCACTCGATTAAGATCATCCCAATATCGCCTCCAGTTTTTCTCGCACGCGCGCCCAACGCTCCTCCGACATTTCCGCCCCGCGCACTTGGACGATTTCCGCTCCCGCGGCGCACCCGGCGTCGCCGCACTGTTGCATCGTTCCTCCTCTGAGATACGCGTGCAAGAACGCAGCCGTGAACGTATCGCCCGCCCCCGTGGTGTCCAACGCCTCGACGCCCTCCGCGGCGGACACGCCGACGTCACCATCCGAGCCGCGAGCGACGCACCCTCGCTTCCCTCGTGAAACCGCTGCCACTTTGACGTGACGCAATAAAAAATCGATCGCTGCATTCTCCACCGCCTCGCTCGGTCGAGGCGCGTTTCTTCCGTTCAAATCACCGCCGTTAAACTCCCCGTTGACGAGCTCCCGCGCTTCGTCTTCGTTGCAAAAAACGACGTCAATTTCGCCCGACGTCAGCGCCTCCATCAACGCCTGGCGACAGTATCGCACGACTTCAAACGACGCTAAATCTATGGAAATCAACGCATTCGCATTCGCTCGTTTCGCCAACGCACACGCGCGCTTCATCACTTCTGGCTTGTACAGAGCGTACCCTTCCACGTGTAACGCGTCCACGTCGCGAAACGCTTCATTCGGTAAATCTCTCGCTTGCGTCTTCGCGCTCGCCCCTAAATACGTCCGCATCGTGCGCTGGCCAAATTCATCGACAAAACACACGCACCGTGCGCTTCCACGCTCGTCATCGAACTCGAAATCGCGTGTGGCGTGCACGATCAACGTCGCGTCCACGCCGGAGGCGCGAATCGCTCGCGCGTACGCCTCGCCCACATCGTCGTCATCCACGGCGCCGACGAACGCGCATTGATTTCGCGTTGTGAATGACTTCGCATCGCGCGTCAACGCGCTCAAGCCTTTGGCGACGTTGGCGGCGGAACCACCCGAGGTGACGCGAGCGTCGGCGCCGACGGCGCGAGCGACGGCGCGAGCGACGGCGCCGGCGACGCGCGCGCAGCCGCCGATTTCAACGTCCGCCTCTGCGCGCGATTCGCACTGCGCTAATAACGCGATGGTGTGCGCACGCGTCGTGGTGAACGTGATGTCCGTCACCGCATCGCCCAGGGCGAGGATTTTAAAGTGTGCCATGGACGCGCGGGCGAAAAGTGCGGCGGTACGCGACCGGGACGGGACAGAATAAATAAATGTAAATTACAACGGTTTATGAGGAAGCTGTTGTGTGAAATGGTCGCCAGGCCAAATTATAGGAAACGTACGATGGCGAGTGTCGAGGCGAACGAACGCGAGCGCTGGCGAGAGCAAGCGTTTCATCGCGCCTCGTCGTACGGCGCCGGTTTTAATAAAGATAAGAGCACGGGTAAGAAAATCAACCCGTGCGCGAGACCGAAAGAAATGCAAAGGAATAACTGCTTGAAGAACGTCGTGAAGACGTAGGAGGAAGAAGATGCGAGGACGAGAATGGCCACAAAGGTGGAGATGGCACCGTTCCAGACGGCGACACCCATGTCCTCGAGCGTGCGCACGATGCGCTGGTTTGGGGAACCACGCTTCTCCAAATACGCGCGACCGATGTGCGCGGAGTAATCGACGGAGAGACCAAGAGCAATGACGAGCATGATGACGGTGACGGAATCGATAGTCAACCCCCAGAAGTGCATGTAGCCGACGATGTTGGTGAAAATCATGACGAGCGCCAAAGAGACGGAAAGCACAGTCTTTGGCTCGATGATGAGAATAGCGATGATCACGAAGCACGCCGCTAAGGTCGTCACAACGTTACGAACCGCTTCTTTATCGATCGTCTTGTACTGCTCGTAATCCAACCAGCTTCTACCGTATGCAAAAATTTCACCGTCGGCGTTTCCTGGCACTGCTGCGAGGTCTTTGCGCAACGACACCATGGCGGTCACAGATTCCTTGGATTTTCCCGCCTTCACGTGGTTACCATGTACGCGAGTGGTCACAATCGATGTCGGCGCGGTAGCATTGTTGAATACTACATCGCTCTTGTATCGCGAGCCCGCCGCCGATAACCAGGTGTTGAGCGTGCCGACGTAATTTGCGACGGTCACGCCGCCCAAACCCGTTCGGTAGGTGTAGAAATCGTCCACCCAAGAACGAACGGTGCTGGACACGATGAAGTCGTTCGCCTTGAATGCCACTGTAGCGGCGCGTAACTCCGAATCGTCTGCCGCCAGATTAAGGGAGGATCTGGTGTACAATTCAACCGAGTCGCCGGTTTCGGTGAAGTACACTTTCAAATCGGACAACCAATCCTTTAAATACGAACCGCTCGGTATAAAGTTGTTCACGTCCGCATCGACCTCCATCTTCGTGCACCCGATAATTCCCATGACGGTGATTAAGGCGAAAACGACCAGAACGACGCACTTGACCGTGGTGCGGCATAAGCCTCGGCCGAGTTGGCCCAAGCTGAATTGCAAAATGGTCTTTTCATACTTTCCTGGCTTGCAGCACTGACAGCACGCCTCGGGCGGGCAAGTCAAGCAGCAGAAGCAATCAGCCTTGCTGTTTGTTCTCCGTCGCTCGTCCAAGGTGAAGACGGCGACGAAGAAGGTGATTTGATACAAATAATCAAACAAAATGCCCAGTGCGGCGTAGAAGCAAAAGTTTCTCAACGCCGGTAATGACGTCGAGGAACCGATCAAAAAGGCGACAACATCAGTGAGCGAAGTCACGGTGATACTCATACCAGCCGATCGCAAGGCCAGACCCATCCGTTCGATGGGGTCACGGTGCACCTCGTTGTCGTACGCATTGACGATGACAAACATGTCGTCTACGCCGATACCGAGCAACAAGAACGGCAGCACATTCATGAGCGGCGAAAAGAAAAGACCGAAGTACGCGCATAACCCGTAGGACGACGCGATGGCCATTCCGATGGAGACGACGCCCGCAAAGGTGACACCGACGCGAGAGCCGACGCACCCTTGGTCCCATTTGCTCAACGTCGCCGCTGAGTACGCAAGAATCAAAATCAACGCAATCTGCAACTTGGTGATGTCCGACCCGATCGCACCGCCGAATTCATCGCCAAATGAACGATCGGTGACGTAGGATGCGACGTATCCCGCGGGTGGATGGGCGAAAATTTCGAGCAATGCGTTGTCAAACGCGTCGCCCTTGTCATCCACCATGTCGCCCTTGACCAAGACTTCATTATTTTTCAGCAAAAACGACGCGCTGAGCGCTCTCGCACCCGTGGGCGTAGATGAACCCGCATACGTCACCCCACCCGCGACGGCGTCCAGAAACATGGTCGAGTTGTCTTGATTAGTGATCGGCGTCGCGCTCAAGGCGGCGTCTATTTTTGCTTGCGTATTCCACGCCGTCGGCCCAGAAAACGCTCGTAAGACGTGATTCTCGTAACAATTCGGGCCGATGCGGTAGCAATGCAAGTTGTACCCGTACGCTCCCCCTTGCCACGTGATGCTCGCCGCGCGAACGTTATTGACGACGGTATTCAAAGCGTCGAGTCCCGCCGGGGTGAGCACATTCGCTCCGCTCGTCGAGCTCCTCAATATAACCTGCGCAAATCTCGTCTCGGAGCCAAAATTTGCACTCACAAACACTTTATCTTCTTGTGCCTGCGTATTTGTCGGTACCCACAGCTTTTCCCCTCGGTTTTCATTCTTCAGCCCAGGAAACGCCAGACCGATGGACAAGATGAGCGTGACGAACAACGACGCCGATATCATTCGCCACGGATACCTCGCCGCAAATCTCCCCAACGTGTAGAATCGGTTGCCAAATAAATTATTCACCCAGTTCGCGCTCTTTGACACGCATGGACAGTCGTTCGGGTACGCATACTCGTACTCATCGCGCGCGTGCACTTTTTGCTCATCCTCGCGCGCGCGCGCGGCGGCTTTGTCGTCGCCATCGAACGCGCGGTCGAACGCTTGCGTTTTCGGTTTCGACGTTTCTTTGTCGTTCGACATCGCGATCGACGTCGATCGAAAGCGACGCTTCGAGGCGCGAAGTGAAAAAGTTGGCGTTGACTTTCGGAATTGTGGATAAAGTGACGGATGGCTGTAAACGACGGCTGGAGCGACCGACGGGAAACGAAAGATGGATGCGCGCCGTTTGTGAAACGACGGAGAGCACGTCAAGACATGAAGAGGATAAGAAATATAAGAATTACAAAAGATAGTTGTACAAGACGCGGAGAGAGGGCGAAGGGTGCTTCGACGCCGCCGTCACGAAGGACGCGTCTTCGTCGCGAGAGCTAAGGTGTGGCGACCGCCGGCGGAGATTTGAGTGACACGCCAATACGCACCGTCGGGGAGTGGAGGAAAAATCACGCGCTCGGGGAAGCCGCACGCGGGCGAGGCATTTCGAGGGACTCGCCCGAGCCTGCCGAGGGAGTTTCGCCCCCACGACATCACTTCCCCGTCGCGCGTGAGCGCCACCGAGTGCGAGCCTCCGAGGGAGACGGCGTCGAATTTCATCTCGCCCTCGTTCGATGTTCCCACGCGCACGATCTGTGGCACGACTTTATCTCGACAATCGTCCCCTAAACCGAGCCTGCCGTATTCGCCGCGCCCCCAGCAATAAAGCTCACCGCTCCGCGATACGCACGCCGAATGCCAACCTCCGGCGGCCACCGTCTTCGGCTCAAAATCTCCACCGAAATGTTCGATCACTCGCGGCGCCGCGCTCGCGCCCGTGGCGCCAAGTCCGAGTTGCCCGTACATCCCGTTTCCATACGACAGCACGTCGCGCTCGCATCGCAGTAACAAATGAAACGCCCCGGCGGAAATCTCCAAAACCGCCTTCCCGAGGCAATCCAACGCGCGCGGATCGCCGTGCGGTTCATCATCCTCCGTGGTCTGTCCCCATTCGAACACCACGCCTGATTTACACAAAGCAAACGAAGAAAACCCCCCGCACGTGACTTCGATGACGTTTCGCTCTCGCCCCAACGCTCGACGCGGCGGAAACACCGCCGCCTTTTTCGGCGCCCATTCGCGCGTCGCCTCTCCCCCGTCGCCTTCCTCATTCCCCTCCGTCGTCGTCGCAAACGCGCACTGATTGTATTCATTCCCTCCCCAGCACAACACCGAGCCGTCGAACGAGCACGCGCACGCGTGCCACCCGCCGCACGCGACGCCGCGAACGTCCTTCGCCGCGCTCACCTCTCTCGGCGCATTCGTCTTCACCTCGGCGAGTTCGTCGTCGCTCAACGCTAATGTGCGATGGGAATTCCACCCCCACGAAAACATGGTGCCATTCGCGAGAACGGCGAAGGAGTTGCGCGAGCCGGCGGCGATGCGCGCGACGCGAGCGCCGGAGAACGCTCGCAACTCCACCGGCGACGATGCGTTCGGTGATTCGTTCGCGAGTGACGCCCTCGAGTCGTCGCGAGCGATTCCTAATTGTCCATCTTCATCGCATCCCCACGCGAACAACGCGCAGGAGTCGAGCATGACGACGCTGAAACTGAAGATTCATCCATCAAATGGTCATCCAGCCATCATGAAACGCGAGCTCAAATGATGAGCTCAACCATCACTTCGCGCCTCGTCGCCAAAGTCGGGTCATTCGCGCTTATAAACGTTCATTTGTTTACTGAGTTGTGTCACGCGACGATGCGCGCGGTGAAAGGGATGATGGTGACGCGCGGGAGCGCGAATGAGAGTTCGCGCGCGAACGAGCGCGAGGTCGAGCGCGCGCGCGGGCGAACGCGAGCGAGTCGTCGACAGGTCGTGTTCGCCCCGACTTTTGCGCGAGTGATCGCGACTACGCCTCTTTGGTCGATCGCGTGTGGGCGAAGCGCGCAGGCGTTCGATCGAGCGCCACAAGGATTCACGAGGTTCTACGACGGCATCGACGGGTACGCGTTCGCGCGACCGAGCGAGTGGATAGAAGTGAAAGGATCGGGGAACGACGTGTTCTTTCGCGACCCGAGCGAGGTGGAGAGCAATGCGTTTGTGAGCGTATCGTCACCGTCGTCGAGCGCGTACGCGAGCGTGAGGGATCTAGGATCGCCTGAAGTCGCGGCGAAGCGCGTGTTATCGCAATACGTCGGAGAGATGATGTCGACGCGCTTGGGAGTGCGACGAGAGAGCGAGATTTTGAGCGCAAAAGAGCGCGTAAACGAGGAGGATGGGAAGATATTTTACGACATCAAGGTGAGAATATCGTCGTACAGCGCGAAGAATCAGTATGGGTTGACCGAGGCCGATCGGCCGCAGTATTTAGAGTGGGATCGAACGCTCGTGAGCGCGCTCGGGACGGAGAATGGCAAGTTGTACGAGTTGAGATTACAGGCGCCCACGGCGTCGTTCGAGCGACACGAAGGCGAATTTGCGGTGATGTTAGGGTCGTTTAAGCAGTTTCAAGTGGACACCCCATCGGTGCGCTCTGGGTTTGGGCTCTAGCTACTATGGTATTCTTTAATATTAACGAACCAACGTTTTTAGGCGCGCAAGAGAGACGGAGCGTACCACTCGCCCGCTTTGCGCGTTATCAAGCGCGTCGGAGCCTTGAAAAGCGTGGGATCTTTCGCCACAAAATCCGGCACGGCGTCGTCGCCCATGACGACGATCGTCGAACCGCTGCCAGACATGAACACCACGGAGTTCTTCGCAGTGTTCGCTTGCAGTTTCGCCTTCAAATCGGCGAGTTCTGGCAAAACCACAAACGCCGGCTTTTCCAAGTCATTTATACAAATTTCCTTCGAGCACCCTTGGGAGGAGAGCTTACGCAGCAGCTCCAAAGGATCCACGGTCGAGCGGCCGTTGAGATCGAGCGCCTTGAACACCGACGGCGTCGAGCACCCCATCGGCGGCTTGACGAGCAACATCTTCGTCCCCAAATCCAATGGCGGCTTCACGTCCTCCACAATCTCCCCTCGCCCCGTGCAGTACGCCGCACCGTTGGAAAAGAACACCGAGATATCGCTTCCTATTTCCCCACTCCACGCTAATAACTCTTTTTCGCTCGCCGGAGAACCGCATAATTTATTTGCCGCGAACAACGTCGTCGCCGCGTTTCCACTCCCGCCCCCCAACCCGGCGCCGTGCGGCACCTTTTTATCCAATTCCACCCAAAAGTGCTGCTTGATCCCAGTCTTGCGGCGGAATAGATCCAACGCTTTGATCACTAAATTCGAACCGTCGGTCGGGATCGTCGGGTCGCTGCACACCAACGTGTCCCGCGTTTCGCTCGAGCTCGGCGCAAACGTCATGGAATCTCCTAAATCGATGACATGGAACAGCGACGCGAGGTCGTGGTAGCCATCCGGTCTTCGCGCAGTGATGCGCAAGAATAAGTTGATCTTACTCGGCGAGAAAAACGCCGTGCTCGGGACGCCTTCGGGGGACGTCTTGCTCGCCGCTCGCGTCGACGATCGGGGGCGAGCCGCGCGAGGCGACGCGCGCGACGACGGTCGCGGCGCGACGACGGCGCGCGACGACAGTGATGAAGAGACTATCATATTCTTCTGTCCCTGTTTGCTCGTGCTCGATCGGCGAGAGCGAGCGCGGTGACGAGGAAAGATGTGAAGGGCGCGCGTCGAGCGCGAAGAGTGGATAAGGAACGAATGGTTGCGCTCGGGCGATTTAGTACCAATATCCAACGTCTACTGGGTTTCGCTCACTCGGTCGCGACGTCATCGATATCAATATCAAGCGCTGCGACGGACTTGGTGACGAGCTCGGGCGAGAGCGGCTTGGGGACCTCGAGGGACTTCAAGTCAACGCTCAAAGCGTCGACGTCGAGCAAAGGTTGGGCGTTGCGCCCGAATTGCTCGTACGGCGTCGCCATGAGAGCGAAATCGATCGCCGCGGTGAATTGTTCGGGCGTCGCCGCGAACGGGCCGTCCAAATGAGAAGGAATGATGGACGTGAAGTCCCAAGAGGCGACGACGTTGGCCCAAATCTTGACTTCATCGCGGCGGCGGGGAAACGCCAAGACGGCTAAAATCGGAGGTACGAACATCGGCCTCGCCACGAGGGCATCGAAATCTTCGCGCCAGCTCGGGTCCCAGACGAAACCATCCAACAAATCGTCTGCTAGGTTCCCGCTGAACTTGAACTCCACCGCGGCGGGGTTGAAGAGCAATCCAAACAAGACGGTTTTCCCCCACCCGTCGCTTCGCGCCCGCGCCGTGTTCGCCGGCATGTCATCCGGCTTATCCATCGCGCGCACCAACAGAGGTTGCGGGTTGATCTGACACACCGGCGGCGCTTGTTGGCTCACTTTCTCCATCACATCCGTCAGCACCACCGTCTTCGTGCGCTTCAAATAGAACGCCGTATCGACGAACCACGGATCTTTAAAGTTGCGCAACGACGAACCGCCGACTTGCAGCACGACGTGTTCAATCTCACCCGCCCACGGTACGTTGGCGTCGCCTTCGAGCGAGCGCTCGGGAAGCGTCTTTGGCGATCCTGTGGGGTACAGAGGCACGTACGTCTCCAACGGTACGTCCACGGGAAATGTCCAATTCTTTGGCGGCAGCCACACGTCGGCGCGCGGAAACGCCTTGCTAAATGGCCCGCTATAAATCTTATGCTCAATCGCCGCGCTCCCGACGACGATGTGCTTCACCTCTCCGTACTTCGCCTCGAGCGCACGCATCGCCATGACGACTTCCTTCGTCGGCGCCACTGGATTATGCACCCACAACCCCCCATCGGCGAGCCTCGCCACCGTCATCCGCACGTTCACCAGCACGTCCAACAACCCTTGCAACTGATCGAACGTCCACACCTCGCCCTCGATCGCTTCCACGATCGCCGTGGCCTTGCTCCCATACGGCGCCAAAGGCAACGCCCACCAATACGGGTACCACCGCTCTGGCGCTTGCGCCTTCGTCGTCGCCGCATCGTACGCCGCCTGCGTCGCTCGAGCCGCGTCCCGCGCTCGCGCCGGCGCCGCCGCGCTCGTCGCCGCCGTCGTCAGCGCCGTCAGCGCTCGTCGACGCGTCATCACGTCTCTCGACGCTCGTCGCGACTCCGATGCCATCACCACCTGGACGTCGTCATCACCTTCGTTTCGCCCGCTCATATCATCTTCGGCGATGACATTCATCTCCGTCGTCGTCGTTCGAGTCGCGCGCGCGCGCGCCCGCGACCCAAACCATCCTCCCTCGCGCCCGTGTCTCGGCGAACGTCGACGCGACGTTCGCGCGCGCGTCACCTTATCCGTCGCTTTCCTATCGGCACCTAAAATCGCCGTCATCACAAACGTCTTCATCGTCGTCATCGCGCGCGAATGGTCGTCATGGAATGACGTCACGCATCCATCGATGTCGCCCATGAGTCATACAGCGTGCGCTCGCTCGACGCCAATCACCAAAACGCGCGTCGTGACGTGACGTCACACGAAATCTCCCTTTACGCTTCTTTTTGTATCTCCGTGCGAGCGTTCACGCTCGCCCGCGCGTTCGCATTCGTCATTCTGCATCGCTGAATGTACCCGTAACCGATCCCATGGCATCGCGACGACGGTCGCGATGGACGCCGCACACGCGCGCGTTTTCATTAAGAGATATGACTTCACGACGTCGCGATGACGCGCGCGTGCGCTTTGCACTCCAACGAGCGCGTGTGTTCGATGCGCTGTGTTCGTCGTCGATGTCGATATCGTCCATCGTTCGCGACGATGATGATGATGATGATGATGATGATGACAGAGATGATGACAGAGATGATGACTATGACGACGAATGGGACGGACGTGAGGTCTATCGCGGTCGAGGACGGTCGCGAGGGCGAATAGACGTCATGGGAGGGATCGTCGATTACAGCGGAGGGGTCGTGGTGCCGATGACGTGTGATCGAAAGACAATCGTGACGATCGCGATCGCGATGAAACGCGCGAATGATGATTATGATGACATTGATGATGACAATGATGACAATGAAGATGATGCAAGGAAGAGGAAAGAAAAACAGATGAAAACGACGACGACGAGGTGTAAAGTATCGATGCGTTCACATCGAAAAGCGAACGATGAGGACGACGGAGTGGATGAGTGCGAGACGACGTTCGCGAACGCGTTCGCGAACGGGACGTTCGCGTCGAAAGACATGAACGAGTGGTTCGCGAACGCAAAGACGAGCGAACGATGGGGGGCGTACGTCGCGGGGTCGATCGGGGAGTTTTTTCGAGCGATCGTGAATGATGACGATGGTGGGGTGAGAGATGTAAGGCGGTGGATCGCGAGATTGGGGACGCGCGCGAAGGAGATGCGAATCGAAGTGACGAGCGACGCGCCGCGAGGGAAAGGAGTGGCGAGTTCGGCGGCGTTAGAAGTCGCTACGGTGCGCGCGATGGTGGATTTAATCGTCAAGCACGAACTGGTTGATCGCGACAACGCGCGATTCGCCGCGCACTGCGCTATGATTCCATTTTATTGCCACGCGGCGGAGAACGACGTCGTCGGCGCGCCGTGCGGCTTCATGGATCAGTTTGCTTGCTTTTACGGAAAGCCCGGCTATTTCTTAGCGCTTGATTGCGATTTGGCGAAGACGAGCGCGAAAGACTTCGCTGGGGAGGCGTTTCGGCACGTGGAATTGCCGAAATCGTTGCGAATTTGGGCCATCGATTCCGGCGTGCGTCACTCAAACAGCGGCGGCTCGGATTACGCAAAAGTTCGATGCGGCACGTTCATGGGGAAGAAGATGCTGTTCAACGAAATCGACGCGCGCATGGATCGACATTTGAACCCACGAATGCAGAGTTTGTGCGGGACGGTGAACGTGCGCGCGTGGGATAAGGGGTCGATGGGTTCGCCCACGAACTGGTCTCGGCATATCGACGAGGAAATGAGCGGCGAAGAATTCCTCGCTCGGTTCGTTCGATCAGACGACGAACCGTACACTGTAGTGGAGCGAAGCTCAGAAGTGATGTATGCGCTGCGCTCGACGGTCAATCACGCGTTGCACGAAAATGATCGCGTGAAGAAATTCTTGAGCATTCTCGACGAATGGCAAGCGGCGGGCGACGGCGACGCCCATTCGCGCGCGCTCGCCCTCGGCGACTTGATGTTCGCCTCGCACGAGAGCTACAACAGCGTCAAACTTGGGTCAACGGAAACCGACCTCATCGTTCAAATCGTGCGCGAGATCGACCCCGAGAGAAAGCATTTGTTCGGCGCAAAAATCACCGGCGGCGGTTGCGGCGGCGCCGTGTGCGTCCTCACATCAAACACGCCCCAAGCCTCAGAGGCGATCGAACGCGTGCGCGAACGCTTTGCCCAACGCACTGGAAACTCAGAAATCCCGATTCTTTTGCGCGCCGCCGCGAGGCGGCTCTGATCGAGCGTGTATTGTTATTCATGTACCCTTACTGTATTTTACCGGAGCCAAAACAAAACAAAACTTCACAATGCGCCTCGCCGCGCGCGCGGCGCGCGTCCTTTCGCGCCCGCGCGGCGCCGTTCTCCCTCGCTCGAACGCAAAATCGATTCGCCATGCACACTTTGCCTCCGCTCTCCGTCGCGAGGCGATGAAGATTTATTACGCCGACTGGGCCGCCGTGGCGTTACCCAAAGGACACCGATTTCCCATGGATAAATACGCTTTGTGTCGCACCGCGCTCGAGAACGACGCCGCGCTCGAAGGAAAGATTTCTTTACATCCGTCCCCGGCGTGCGTTCGCGAGGACTTGCTGTCGACGCACGACGCCGCGTACGTCGACCGCGTGCTCAACCTCGCGCTCGACGACGAAGACATTCGACGCATCGGGTTTCCTATGAAGCGCGAAAACGTCATTCGCTCGCTCGCGAGCACAGGGGGAACGATCGCATGCGCGAAAGACGTCTTGGGGCGCGATGAAACGCCGGGGCGTCCAGCGGTGGCGGCGCAAATCGCCGGCGGAACGCACCACGCGTTTCGAGATCGCGGCGAAGGATTCTGCGTGTTCAACGACATCGCCGTGGCGATTAATGTGGTGAGGAATGATGAGACGTACGGCTCGCGATTGCGAGGGAGGAAAATTTTAATCGTCGATTTGGACGTCCATCAAGGCAATGGGACGGCGAAGATTTTTCAAGATGACGCCCAAGTGGTGACATTTTCGATGCACGGGGAGAAGAATTACCCATTCAAGACGCGCGAGACGTCGACGCATGATGTAGAACTTCCAGATGATTGCGATGACGCGACGTATTTACGCGCGCTCGATGATTGGCTACCGAGATTATTCGACGAGTACGAACCCGCGCTGGCGTTTTTTCAGGCGGGCGTGGATGCTTTGCGCGGCGATAGTTTCGGTAGGCTCGCGATGACGCGTCAGGGGATGCTCAAGCGTAATCATGCTGTGTACTCGATGTGCATCGAACGCAACGTTCCACTGTGTATCACCATGGGCGGGGGTTATTCAAAGCCCATCGAAGCGAGCGTGGAGGCGCACGTCGATGTCTTTCGGTCGGCGGCGATGCGTTATGGCGCGCCATATTGATTCATCGCGTCTTATTTCGGCGTCTTATTTCAGCGATTGCACCGCACATTTAAGGCGAATTCTCGTTCTGCTTCCAGAACGTGATTTCCCATGTATTATTGTAGTACTAGTACTGTAGTAGTAGCGTTCACCTAGCGATGTACGCGCCGTAGCGTCCCGACCATCCTTCAGTGCGCGACGCTCGCTCAACGCTTTTCTGGCCACGACAACATCGATGACGCCCTCGACGTCACGCAGCGTATGCGCTCGGCGAATTTACGCCTTCGCATCGCGCGCTTCTCGTCATCGGTCGCGAGTCACCACGCGCGCTTCGTCACTCGACGCCGCGAGCGTGCGCGACGCGTGCGGGTACGACGCCCAGAGCAAAGGCTCCGAGCTCGTCGCCCGAGTGTTGACTCTGGCGGCGATACGCATCGTCATGTCCCAAAGCGATGGGTTCGGGAACGAGTGCTCGGAGGACGTCAATCAAAGCTCGACCACCGCGGGGTTGTTACGCGCGCTGACGACGACGCCACCGCGCGGCAACGGGAGCGAGTTTCTTGAATACTTGTTGACGCACGACGACCCGGCGATGCGCGCGGCGGCGATACGGATCATCGAAGTGCGACGAACGTACGCTGAAAGTGGGGATTTCGACTGGGATGTCATGGCGAAACACTGCAAGGAAGACGTCGATGGGTTTCGCCGAACGGTGTTGAACGAACACGCGACGAAGAGTTTGAGGAACTCGCGGGAATGAGCAAAACGAGGGGTGGTGGAGTTTGATGCGTGTATTGAATTTGTATTTATGCATGGGTATGTATGGCATATTGATGTAGATGTCATACGGAATCACTTCTTTTCGGGCTTGGGCGCTGACGGGGGAATCTCGCCGCGCGCGTAGTATTCCATGCGCTCAAATTTACCGTGATCGAGAAAGTATTGAATTTGCTGCCCGAGCGACGGACCGATGTTTTCAACCTTCATCTTTCCCGGCTTGCCCATCTTGATGCCATCCACAACCTTGTACGGGAGGGCGCGAATAGACATCGCCGCTTTAGCGTACGACGACGACTTGAGCGGATCCTCGTTCGCGCTCTTGGCGGCGTGACAAATGGCCATTAACGCGGCGCACAACGCGGCGTTGTCGGCGTTCGCCGGCGCCGGCCCGCCCGCCTTATCTTCCGCCGTCTGCTTCGGATACTGCTCTTTGAGTAAAGCGAAAGCGTTGATGTAATCGGTATTGCCCTCGTAATCTTCGCTCGCCATAATTTTCACGTACGCTTCGCGCACGGCGGCGGAATCATCTTTCGGCAAGGTGAGTCCGTGTTCGCGGCAAATTTTAATCATCTCAGACGCCATTTCCATCGGTGGAAGCTCACCGAATCCATCAGGGAACTCAACGGGGTTATCCAATCCTTCATTCACGTCCTCTTGATCGTCGTCGCTGTATTCCGTCCCCGGGTGACGCCACGGTAATCGCTCTTGCGGCGCTTCGTTCTTTGCGTCTTCGCTGTAATTGAACGCACACTTCATCAATCCATTGATATTCTTGTCCCAGTACCCCAAACATTTCCACTTCCCTTGCCCTTTGTGATTCTCATCGTGATATGTCACTCGCAGCGTCGCCTTCTTCTTACACATCGGACACGGCGGATATCGTCCCCACAGTTCGCCGTCGACGCAGTGCGCGACCAAATCCGCTTTTTTGTACGTAATTCGCTTATTTTTCTTCCCGATTTCCCCTTGCGGCATCCTGTTAATCTACATCACACGCACGCGAACGATGATATCACGCGTCAATCTCACTCAACGTCGCTCTCGTCGCTTTCATTCATTCGTTTCGCCCCCGTCGCGTCCGACGCGTTTCGGCGTCTCAAACGCGCGCTCTCACCTTCATGTACTGCTTCAATTCATCTAACGTCATCGCTTTATACTTGTCGTGCAACGCTTGGTTTTGCACCGGCCCGAGAGCGATGTCGAACCCAATCTTCTCCACGATGTCCTTCGTTCGCATGGGAACGTCGTCTGCACCCTCATCCGTCGTCGGTTTCACTTTTTTTGAAATCTTCTTCGTCATCTTCATGACAACCTGTTCGCTTTTGGCTTTCTTTTTCCCGTCTTTTTCACTCTCCTCCTCGCTCGAACTTTCATCGTCATATTCTCGTTTCAACGGTTTTAACGCGCGTTTCCCCGCCATCGTCGTCGACGAACGCGTCGATCTATGCCGGTGTTGTCTCGCGACGACGCGACCGTCATCACGTGGCAGTTCATCAGAACGATTCATCACTCATCACACGTCGTCATTGTCTCACATCGCGCGATGACCGCGAGCGCGGAGAACTCGAACGACGACGCCGAACGCATCGCCGCCCTCGTTCGTCGCGCCCGACGTTGCCTGTGCGAGAGCACGGTGAGTAAAAAAGTAGAGCGCACGCGAGCGACGCGCGCGTGGTGGTTCGCGCGCGGCGCTCTCGATGACGACACCGACGATCGATCGAGCGCGTTCGACGACGTCGTCGAGCGTCCGAAGAGAGAACCAATGCGCGTCGTCGCCCCGGGGAGAAGCAAACCGCTCGGTCGCGGACGCACGGTGGAGTCGCGCGTGGCGACGCTTCACGCGCTCGCGCACATTGAAAGTTGGGCGATCGACTTGTCCTGGGACGTCATCTCGCGCTTCGGTTTGTCCCGGAACATGCCTCGAGAGTTTTATGATGATTTCGTTGAAGTGGCGTACGACGAAGCGCGACACCACGAGGCGCTGGCGAATCGTTTACGCGAGTACGGGAGCTCGTACGGCGCTCTGGACGTGCACGACGGCCTTTGGGAGAGCGCGATGGAAACCGCGAATTCTCTCGAAGCGCGACTCGTCGTCGAGCATTGCGTGCACGAAGCTCGAGGGTTAGATGTGTTACCACAGACGGTTCAAAAATTTCGCGCGAATGGTGACGAAGCGAGCGCGACGCTTCTCGAGAGCGTGATTTACCCCGAGGAAGTGACGCATTGCGCCGCCGGGTTGCGTTGGTTCAAATACTTACACGCCCGCGATGGCGTTCGAGGCGAGGACGAGAGCGCGGTGAACGAGAACGAAGAAACGGAGTCGAGCTCGGTCGTGCGCGCATTTCACGCTCTCGTTCGCAAGCACTTTGCGGGGGCGTTGAAGCCGCCTTTCAATCACGAAGCGCGCGAGCGCGCCGGATTTACGCCGGTTTGGTACGAGCCGCTTACGGTGAAAACTTAGGTCAACCGTTCGATGTGCGATCACAAAAATAGTATATCTCGTTGTTTGTTTGTTTAATCATCTCATGTCGTCTTCTCGTCGTCGTCGTCGTCGTCGTCGTCGTCGTCGTCGTCTGTTCCAACGACGCTCTCGTCCTCGACGTCGACGGTTCGTCCATCGCGCGCTCTCAATCATCCTCCAATTCCTTCCCTCGCACGTGCACCTCGATCGCTTTCACCGCACACTCCACATTATCTCGTATCCCAACCCTTAAGTGCTCGCACGCGTCCCGAACGATCGCCAACGATCCATCCGCGCCGCGCTCGGAGACGTCGACATCGACGCGCGATCGAACCTCTCGCGCCAATGTCATCGTCTTTTTCGCCTTTTTCAACGCCCGAACGACGCTCGTTTCATTATCACCATCGACTCTGGCGTGCTCATTTATCACACGCACCGCGCTTTGCGTCGTCGTCTCCATCGCTTTCGTGATCTACGGCGAAATGAACGTCAATGTCAGAACCGTCGCGGCGACCGACGCGACATCCGAGACGCACCGCGCGCGATGTCTCGTCAACCACACGAGCGACGTCGCGTTCGTGAGCATTCGCGTCATCGGTGTCAACACCACGTTGCTGAGCGTGTTTTTGAACGCGCGGTTTGTCGAACACGATCGCGTCGTCGTCGCGATGGGACATTGCTGAACACGGAGGCGAGGAATGACGCGCGCGATCAATCGCGAATGATGGTTGAAGTGTCATCGAAAGGGCTATGAGTCGAGTTTCGACGTCTCGCGTTTGATGGATTTCCCCAACGAGGACGATTTCATGGAGAATTGAACTTTTCCCGCACTCGAAGCGCCCGTTTGGGGCACGCGAGATGTTGGACGCACGACCGTCGAAGCGTGGCTGGATGATTTCGCTTCGGCTTGCTCGCGCTTCATCGTGGCGACGTAATCAGCTTGTTTCGTCTGACCAGCGCTGATGTTACCACTGAGCACGACGTACGGCGTAGCTTGCTCGCGCTGGACGTCCTTGACTTTGGCATCCATCGAGCTCGATGCCTTGAGGCGGGTTTGCTCTTCTTGGAACAGTCGCAGACGCTTTTCGCGTTTCATCTTTCCAGGTTCGATGCCGTGGAATCTATGGCACAATTCTCTGAACGCCTCTTTCGGGGTGAGCTTGCGTCCGAACTCGTCAAATTTGTCGAGTTTAAATCCAAACTTGTACCCATCGACGGTGTCGTCGTTCACCGCGTGCGCTTCGAGGACGTTCGCCTTGTCAAATCTGTCCTTCATGTCATTCGCGCGGCCGCTCCAGCGCGTGTTTTGTGCATCACCGAGCTGAGCCTTTTCTTTCAGTAAAGCTAACGTGCTCGCCAGCCCCTTTTTGACGACGTGTTTTTCGGCGAGCATGGGCAACGCCGTGTAGCCGTCGTCGCCGTCGTCTCGCTCGACGCCTTCGCGCTCGACGCCTGGTGGGGGCGGCGGAACATCCGGCATGTCCTCCTCCATCGCGTCATCCATCGACGCGAACGAGCGCGGCGGTGGAGGCGGGACGTCCGGCATATCGTTGTTGTTCCTACGCGCATCGTGCGCCGCGCCTTCGTCGGCAACATCGGCGTTGATGCCTTGCACAAACTCTTGCATGTCAGTGAAGATAACGGCGTCCTCCATCGCTGTCACTCTCTGCTTAGCCTTGGCTTCATCGGCGAGTCGGCGACCGGCGACTTGAGATACGACGTCTTCAGGAAACGCTCGCACGTTGATTTTGTGCGCCATGCGTCGACTTCTAGAGAGCGCGCGTGAAAGCTCGCCGTCTTCATCCTCGTCCTCGATGACATCGCCGGCGAGCTCCGCGAGAATCTTCTTATCCGTCACCTCGCGCGCCTTTTGCAGCGCACTCGCAAACTTGGAATTTTTGTCTTCCATCCTATTTACCGCCTCTTTTTCGACCGCCGAACCGGTTTCAGCGCGCGATCGACGCGATCCCAAGTCGTTTGTTGCCGGCGCCAGACCATCCGCCTCGAGTTCCGCCGCGTCGACGTGCTTCTTCCGCAACTTTTTCCGCATCTTCTTCTTTTTCTCTGCCTTGGCAAATTTTGCCTGCATCTCTTCTTGCGTGTGGTAATCGCTCTGCTTGCTCTTGACGACTTCGGCGTTCTCCTTCACGCCTTTCAAACCGGCGAGCTCCGCCGCCAGGCGCGCCTTGATCTCCTCCTTTCTCTTCGTCTCATTCGCATCTATCGCGCCCTCACCGTCGAGCTCCATACCCTCGTCCTCGCCTTTCTCATCATATTTCCCGAGCACCGTCTTCGCGCGCGTACCGTCGTCCTCCGCGAACGGGTCGTCGCCCTTTCTCGTCGCTTCTTTTCGCGCCTTTTTCCTCGCTCGTTGCTCGGCGATCAACACATTCTCCAATTCGTCCCCGGCGTCGTCATCCAAGACCGACGCATCTTTTAGCGTTAACACCATCTCGCGCCCTTCAGCGATTTCCTCCGCGTCGTGCCGAACTTTCAGCCCGCGCAGGTCTTTCGACGTGTACGCCGCTTTCGCCCGTTTCGCTCGCGTCTTCGCGTCTTCGTCTTCGCTCTCATCGCTCGCGTCTTCCGCGTCGGCATCGCGCGCGGCAAACATCGCCGCCACTTTCTTCGCCTTTTCACGCTCGAGTTCTACTTTTTTATCGCGCATCGTGACCGAGCTTTTCGCGAGCCAGGCGTCGACGCCGCCGTCGTCGTCGTCAGCCAACTTTTTCGTCTTCGCGTTCGCCTCTTTCACCGCCCTCCTCGCTTTCGCCTGTGCTATTTTCTCCTCCAGCTCTTCTCGCGCGAGCTCGGCGACCGCGAGGTCGCGCTCGACGCGCGCGTCGACGATGGGCTCGCCCGCGCTCGCGCTCGCTCGCTCGGTTTTGAGCGGCGCCAGGCCCAGGGTCGCGCGCAACGCGTTCGTCGCATCGACGGACAGCGACACCGCGTCGTCCTCGCGCGTCCCAATGTCGTTGTCATCGCGATTCGCTTTCGTGCGCGAACGAGGCGGCATCGAACGAGCGCTGAGCTTTAATTGATTGATTGATTGATTGATTGACGACGCTCGCGGCGCGGCGCGCAATGACTCGCGACGAATACTAATCTTTCCATTCCATTCAATACAAAACCAAGACAAAACACGACATCGATCGATAACAAACCAACCGAATGCATTCGCACGCGCGAATGACGTCATGATATCACACTCGATCGATCGCCTCGCGCAACGCTCGCTCCACGTGCGGCTTCGTCGACGGGTCCAGCGCGAGCGCGCGAAACAGCCCACTGGAAAACCCCCTCACGTCTTCATCCTCGCTGCGCATTAACGTCGCCAAACGTCGCACCGCATCACCATCGCGCGCGAACGTCTCTCTGAGCGCCGGACGCCTGGGTAACGCGCACGCTAAGCCGATACATCCGCGCACGGCGACGTCGTCGTCGCCCGAACTCAGCGCGCGAGCGAAACACGCGAACCCACCGTCGCGCATGAGCGCATCGAACTCGTCTTCGCTTTCCACGCCTTGCGCGATGTTCACTATTAAATCAACCCCCCCCAGGCGCTTCATCGACGCGAACTCGCTCGCGCCCTCGCACGCGGCGCGCTCCAGAGCGAACGAAACGCTCGCTTTTCGCGCGAGCAAGTATCGATGTCCTTCGTCGTTGTCTTTCGTCAGTGCGAATCTCAACACGTCCAAGGCGTTTATTTCCATCATCGCCAACCCGTCGTCGTCGTCGTCGTCGTCGTTCTCGCCGTCGTCCTCGTTGTCGTCCTCAGACATCATCGTCGTCGTCGACGTCTCGCGCTCGACGCGCTCGGCGACGACGCGCGCGACGTCCAGCTCGCGCGCTCGCGCGCTCGCCCCTTCCACATTCGCCTCGATCGCCGCCAACGCCGCGAGCGCGCTGGCGTACGTGCGCGCGTGAAACTTTTGTGTGCGCTCGATCGCGATGATGCGTACTAACGCGTCGACGGTGATGATGAACTCGCGCGGGAGCGCGCGCGTCGCGGCGAGCGCGCCGAGCGCGCTCGCGCACGACGCCACCGCGAGTTCGTTCTCGCTAAGAAGCTCGCGCGCGATCGCATCGGCGTCGAATGGGAACGATTGATGCGTCTGAGTCGACATCGAGGAAAATCGACGTGTGATGAAACGTTCGCGAATGTCATGGAATGGCTCATTCATGGCTCGATGATGGCTCATTCATGGAATGAACGCAGCACAAAGCGACGGGCGCGTTCGATCGATCGACGTGTGAACCACGCGTAAAGGGCGTCTTTCGTCGAACACGAACGCGATGAACGCGAATGCGTGCGATCGCGCGATGTCGCACTACGACGTCCTCGGCGTGTCGACGCGAGCGACGAAAGAGGACATCAAGCGCGCGTATAAGACGTTGGCGATGAAACTCCACCCCGATAAGCGACAGAGGAAAGATTCAGAGACGAAAGAGACAAAGGCGAAGGCGAATGATGCGTTCGCGGCGGCGGCGTTAGCGCATGAAATCTTGAGCGACGACGCGCGACGAGCGGAGTACGACGCGAAGAATGAATTCAACGGCGCGAAGAAAGATGATGTGTTGTTAAACGTGACATTTCGAGAGAGCATAGTGGGAGGGACGAAACTTGCGATGGTGGGATTTAAACTCGCGTGCTCGCAATGCGAAGGCACGGGGAGGACGAGCGCGGCGTGCGCGGCGTGCGCGGGGCGAGGCGACGCGCGGTGCGGAGGGTGCGACGGCGCCGGGTTCGCGAGCGCGGTGATGTGCGCCAAGTGCAAAGGTGAAGGGTCGATGGATGATTATTTTCACGGACGCGTTCACGTCCCTCCGGGGTGCGAAGATGGGACGCGGATACCGATTTCTGGACGAGCGCAACACGTTCGAGTGCGGATTCTGCCGAGCAAGCAGTTCGAGCGAGACGGGTTGAACGTGATGTCGACGTTGCGGTTAACCGCCGAGCAAGCCGCCGAGGGCGGGTTCTTTGCCGTCGAAACCGTCTACGGCACGGAAACGACGTATTTCGACGAAGACTCCAAGTCGGGAGATAGGAAAGTTTTACCCGGCAAAGGTATCAGAGACGGTGCGACCGCGGGCGACCACGTGGTGCGCGTTGAAGTTCACCGCGCGCGCACGCCGGAAATCGACGATGAAAACGAAGACGACGACGAAAATAAAGTCGAGGACGAAGACGAGAACGACGACGCGCCGCGGGGGAAGAAATCCAAACCCGATGAACCCGCGGCGGTCGCCCCGTCCCCGGCTGAACTTTTAGCCGCGAAGAAAGCGCAATTGTTAGCGCAACTCGCTCGCGAAATCGAAGCGAAGAAATAGTTTTTCATAGTTTTTCATAGTTTTTCATAGTTCTTCATAGTTCTTCATAGTTCATAGCGCAGAGCAACGAACATTCGCGTCGCGTCGTCGCGCTCGTCGCCTTCGTCCTCGTTCGACGCTTCATCCTTCGTCGCGCGCGCGTCGTCGCCGATCGTCACTTCTCATGTCCTCCATCGCATTCGTCCCCTCGACGACGTCGTCCTCGAAGTCGTCGTTCACGACCGCGTCTCGCCCTCGCTCGCGCGTGTTCGCTTCAAGGGAAACGATCATTCCATTCCGCGTCCACGACCTCGAGCGCGTCGTCGCATC
>Ga0222712_10002134_pt1 | contig 23160 bp, 22 predicted proteins | sample C33_657DmetaG_FD_165043 | JGI IMG/M metagenome (GOLD analysis project Ga0222712, IMG submission 165043) | Estuarine water microbial communities from San Francisco Bay, California, United States - C33_657D | ecosystem: Environmental > Aquatic > Marine > Unclassified | place: USA: California... | reverse complement strand
TTAATCTTGCTACTAGTTATACTAACTATGCTTCTGTTTTTGGAGGAGCTACAACGTTTGGACCTACCTATTCTGCAGCAGGAGCTGACACCAATATTGTTACAAATATTTCAGGTAAAGGTACAGGCGCAGTTAGAATTGGTACTCAATTTGCTAACTACTTACAAATTACTGGATCTGCAACAGCAGGAAGTATAGTTACTATGACTCCTACTGGAACTGATACTACAGTAGGCTTACTTATTGAACCTAAGAACAATGGTGAAATCTCATTCTGGTCATCAACAGCTACGCGTCATAGAGGTGGTGTAAGATTAGATTCATATGATGGAGGCCCAACTAATTTCTATACAGCCCCATTGATTGCTGCAGATGCTTCAACTCCAACCACAACAACAGCAGGTACTGCAGGTCAAGTACTAATATCTCGAGGTACAGGTAATACGCCATATTGGGGTAGTGCTGGAGGATCCTTCTTAGGAGCATTTACATCATCAGCCGTGATAGCTGGAAGCACTGATACTTTATTAAATTTCCCTTCAGTAACAAATACACTATCTGCTTGTACATACTCAGGTGGAATAATTACCGCTAACCGAGCAGTAACTATCTCGGTATCTATATCTGTTTCAGCTTCAAGTTTAACTTCATGTACTGAATTTGATGTTTGGATTTCTAAAAATGGTGCAGTTGGAACAGGAACGCGTTATGCACAACAAAATAAACTCGGAACTCTTACAGCTACCCAACTTATTACAACTTCGTGGACATTCCGTTTAGCCGCCAACGACACAATTCGAACATATACATGGGCTAATTCAACTTCTTCTTGGAACATTGGTACTGCTACATTTGGTGGTCAAAATACGCGCCTTGAAGTAGTGGAGATGATGTAATATGAACTTAGAGGAACTTGATAAAAAGCTCTCCGTACACGAAGCCGTGTGCGTAGAGCGTTACAATCATATCATCGAACGACAAGATTGGTTTCAAAAGAAAATCGATAAGGTTGAACGTATGCTTATGATTGTAATGGTATTAGTTGTTGCTTTAAATCCTAAAATTTTAGAAATGATATTGAAGGTCTTATAAATATGCGTTATAATAAGGAGTTAAATCATGCTTAGTTTAATACTAGGTTTTGCTAGTAGCCTAGTTCCAGGTCTTGTCAATCTATTTAAAGATAAACAAGATCGAGATCATGAAATTGAGTTAGCAAAGTTAAATTTGCAATATTCAGATTCATTAGGAAAATTGGCTCTAGCAACAGCAGAAGTTACTGCTGATTCAAATATTCAAGTAGCAACAGTTACTGCTGATGCACAAATTGTATCTAAAGCAGGACAAAGGATCATCAATCTAAACGCTTCTGTTAGACCGGTGATCGCTTATCTTTCGATAGGAGTTTTCATATATGCAGCTGCATTCAAGTCAGAATTACTGGCGGTTCCTCTGTTTATGGACGTTATTGGGTTTGTTCTTTCATATTTCTTTGGCGCAAGATGCCTTACAAAACGAAGCATATGAGCTTATGTATTCCCAAAACTGTGTCAATATAGTTAAGAGATTTGAAGGATTTAGATCTAAAGCATATCTAGATGGTCATACCCCTTTATGGACTGTAGGCTGGGGTTTTACAACTATTGATGGACATCCAGTCACAAAAGATACAGTCATTGATCGAGAAACAGCCGATCGTCTTTTATTAAAACAGCTTATTCCATATAATGCGTTTTTATTAAAAACAGTTAAAGTACCTTTAAATCAAAATCAAGAAGATGCACTTACTTGCTGGGTTTATAATCTAGGCCCTGGAAAGTGGTTATCATCTACCGCATTAAAGAAACTTAATCGTGGCGACTATCATGGAGCTATTGAATCTGCAAGTCGTTGGATTAGCCCTGGAACTGCAGTAGAAAAAGGTTTAAGAGCAAGAAGACAAGCAGAAAAGGCTTTATTTTTAGGGCAATTATAGGCGCTTTTTTGTGTAATTTGAGTGTAATTAGAAGTAGTATAACAATAAGGAGAATAGCATGTCAGCATGCATCGCAGGTAAAGTATATAAGCGTGGTGGTAATAAAAAGGTTGATGATATCGATCCAGGTATGGGCGGTAGCCACCCTGGTGTATCACAAGGTCAAGGCTTTAAAAAAGGTGGTCTTGCTATGTCAGAAGATGTAGCTCAAGATAAGAAACTTATTAAGAAAGCTATGACATTACATGACCGTGCTAAACATGGTGGCGAAAAAGCTACTGAGTTAAAGAATCTTAAATCTGGTGGCTGCACTATGAAAAAAGGTGGCAAAGCTACTAAATATAAAGCGAGGAAAAAATAATGCCTTTAAAGAAATCAACATCAAAGAAAGCTTTTTCTGAAAACATTCGTGCTGAAGTAAAAGCTGGTAAACCCCAAAAACAAGCCGTGGCAATTGCGTACTCAGTTAAAAGAGAAGCGGCTAAAAAGAAAGGTAAATAATGGCTGTTAAATTATCTGTAGGTCGTGGTGAAAAACTACCAACATCGAAAGGTGCAGGTTTGACTGCTAAAGGTCGAGCAAAGTATAATCGCGAGACAGGTTCTAATTTAAAAGCTCCACAACCTGAAGGTGGTCCACGTAAGAAATCATTTTGCGCTAGAATGTCTGGTATGCCTGGTCCTATGAAAGACGAGAATGGTAAACCTACACGTAAGGCTGCATCATTAAAAAGATGGAAGTGTGGATCATGAAATCTTGTTTTAAATGTAAAGAAACAAAGTCTACCGATTTGTTTTTTAAACATTCACAAACACCAGATGGTTTACATAGTTGGTGTAAAGCATGTTGTACAATTGGAAATATTAAGTCCAGAGCAAAAGCAAACTCAAAAATAGAAACAAGAGCTAGAGTTTTTTTACAAAATGCTAGAAAAAGTGCTATTAAAAGAAATCATGAATTCAGTTTAACTATAGATGATGTTGTTAATTGTTGGAATACTCAATATCAAACTTGTGCTTATTCAGGAATAGAAATGACTTTAGAAGCTGGACAGTTAAATACTGTATCCATAGAAAGAATAAATAGTGGCATTGGATATACTAAAGATAATACAATTTTAGTATGTCAAGCAATTAATAGAATGAAATCAAATTTTAAATATGAAGATTTTTATAATTTATGTTCATCGGTTGCTAAATTTTTAGGTGATGATCAATTAAATTTAAATGTAGGGGCTTATAAATGAAAAAACCAGGATTGTATGATGCAATTCATGCTAAACGCGAACGTATTAAAGCCGGTTCAGGCGAACATATGAGAAAGCCCGGTAGTAAAGGCGCACCTACCGCAGCTCAATTTAAACAAGCGGCAAAAACTGCAAGGAAAAAATAATGGCAAGTTCATTAACTGGAACATCCGGCACCGTTGGCTTAACCAAAGTCAACGTCCAACAAATGATCGACTACGCGTTTCGTGACGCAGGTCGATACGCTGAAGAGATCACACCTGAATTAACGTTAGCTGCTAAGCAAGCGTTATTCTATTTGCTTATGCAGTTATCAAATAAGGGTGTTAATCTTTGGTTGCTTAAATATGTAGTGGTGGGTGGTATGCGTAATACGCGTCAACTCTACTTACCTGTTGGCACGACAGATGTTTTAGAAGCGAACTACCGTTTACAAACACCTACAACACCAAATCAAAACCCTAATAATATATTCTCTGTTCAAACTGTAACGCCTGATGTGAGTTATACAATTCTACCTGGCGCATCATTATTAGCTACTTATTCAGAAAACACAACCCTTCTTAATGCAGGCTTTTATTCATACAGCACAACAGATCAGCTTATATTAGAAGCAAGTTATGATAATGTGACATGGTCATCTGTTGGCACCATTATTAAGAACATTCCTCAAAACAACTGGGGTTATATTCAAATTGACTCATCTCCTAATACACCATATTGGAGACTTAGAAATGCTGGAACTACAGCAGTTAAAACTTATGCTGTAAATCTAGCTAATGTGCAACAAGACATTCCATTGGCAAGACTTAACCGTGATGATTATTTTAATCTTCCTAATAAAGACTTTGTAAGTGATCGTGGTTTACAATATTGGTTTGATCGCCAATTAACTCCTATCATGGATATTTGGCCAGTACCACAAGACGATACACAGATTTTCCAATTAGTGCTTGAATATCAAATGTATGATGTTGGCACTTTAACAAACCAATTAGCTATTCCTGATCGTTGGATTCCATACGTTCAAGCTAAACTATCTCATCTTCTATCACTTCAACTTCATGGTACGGATTTAAACAGAGTCGTGTATCTTGAAAACATGGCGCGTGAACTCTTTGTTGAAGCAGCTGATGAAGACCGAGATAAGTCACCTATCTATTTCCAACCCAATATTTCTTACTACACCCTTTAAGGTAATCAACTATGCCATCTACCGCTAATCAAACCACCATCAAACTTTATGGCACTAATACTGCCAATCGAGTACCTACGACAAATACTCTATCTCAACGCGAATTATTTATAAATACATATAATGCCTATAATGTATCATCCGTAGCGATTACGTCAGGCGGTACTAACTATACTTCTAACGATATTGGTAAAGTTTGTACTGTTACTTTTACTGGTGGTACACAACTACAACCATTAAGAATTGTTGTGCAAGCTGTAACTTCTGGCGCTATCAGTCAAATTGCAGTGGTAGATTATGGTGAATTTACTGTACCTCCAGGTACATTATTGGGTACAATCAATGTACCATCATCTTCAGGATCAGGCGCTACTACAACTGTAACATTCTTTGCTAATCCATCTATTGAAGTAGGTGGTGGATTATATGTAGGGGATGCAACTGAAGGTCCTGGTGAAGTGGTTCAAGTGACAGGCTCATTAGCACCTCAAGATCACAACGCTGTTAATATCACTGGAGGTAATATATCTGGCGTTAATTTAACAGGGGTCACCATTGCTTCATCAGCTTCAGCACCTGCTGTATTTACAAACCCAACAATTAACAATCCCACTATTGTAGGCGGTACAATCACTGGTGCCACTATTTCTGGTGGGACTGTAGGAACACAAGGAAGTCCTGTTCCTTCAGCGTATATCACAGCTTTAAGTGTGCCCAATACAACTCCTCCAGCTGGCATTCAAGGTGTGTTAGTATTAGGTGCGGATGGTGTGGTTTATGTCACTAATAATCCTACAATTAATTCTCTTACAACAACTACTAACATTACTGTGCGTGGTGCTCTAGCAGTTGGCTCTACAATTACCCCAGGATCATTAGGTACAATTAAAGGTCAAGGTGACGTTACAGCGTTTGCCACAAGCTAATGGCAGACTTAAGATTCTCCAATCAAGGACCTATAGTGCTAGGATTAGGAGGAACCTATCCTAGCTATGCGTCTATACCTAGCGTATTTGGAGGACCTACTCAAGGAATCTTAATTTCGGTATATAATCGTGGAGGATCTTATGTTCCTAATACGATATACAACCAAACCATACCAACCACCATTAGCACTGGTAATCCTGTCGATTTTAGTGATTATTATACGACATCCAATTATAATCCAGGTCCAACTCCTGTACCACCTATACCTAATCCAAGACCTACCCCAACACCAGATCCTCATCCTGATTCAACCCTTGTTACTAATATATCAGCCCCTCAGGCAGCATATATTGGCAACACAGTAAATGTAGGATCTTTGACTACAAAAGGTGTAGGATCTACTAATCCTTATACATGTCAGTCAGTAACTGTAGATGGTATCACAACTGCTAACACGGCGGTAAATCAGCAAAACATACAGTTTGTGGTCCAAGGTGGTATGAACTATGATCCTTCTAATCGATCTGATGTATTATTAAACATCACTGGATTATCAGGAGGGTATAATATACCTAAGTGGTTTGCAAGATACGCTATTAATTATAGCTTATATGGCACCATATCTAATACAAGTGCTATGACAGGACAGAATGTTCTTATATCTAATTTATTAAGTCTTCAAACTGACCCACAGCCAACCATTACTATTGGTGGTGTAGCTCAAACGATTGTAAGTATTACACCGCATGATAATATTCAAAACGATATTTTGATTGTAATAAATGAAGCAACCCCTACTGAAGAATCTGATATAGTAATTACTAATGCAAAAGGTGATAGTGTCACTTTACCGCAACAATTTAAACGATCAACAAACAATCCATTAGATCCAACTGATCGTGGACCTCCACCAAACATTAATTGGACAGCACAAGAACAATTGCCAGAAAGATTGATATTTACATTTTCTAGTAATTTAGCATTTACAAATGGAACATCGTATCCATCAGCCACGTATACTGTTAATCAAACTCAAAGAAATTATACATCATCTAATTTAGATCCTGGAGGCGGATATGGCAATCAACAATCCCAGCCACTCAGTAATGATTTCTTAGTTGTAAATAACTCTACAATTTTTGATGCTGACACGACATTTCAAGGTGCTGCTGATACTACATCTTTAGTTCAAGTAGGGGTTTTGACAAGAGCTGTTATTATTCCAAATGGAACAATGGCTGGTGTTTGGGCTGTAAGAATGTATTTTAGATCTCATGTAGCATCTAATATAGATTATTCAACAGCGTATGTGGGTTTATATGCGGCTACAGGAACAAGTTTATCGACTTCAACATCCTTTGGTACTGTTAAATATTCCAATTCTGTTGCTTCTAAAACAACTGTAGGATATTTATCTGGTTCGGATGAAAACTATTTTGACGCAAATTTAACATTGCCTGCAAATATTACTTTTGATTATACATTATTTGCGGTAAATACTCCTGTCTATTGGTTTGTTCAAACTTATACAGATTCTGCTCCACCAAATAATATTGTTGGACCTTATACATTTTCTGATGGAGTATCTATATCATATGGATTTGGAGGATCAGTCTATACCCCTGGAACAGTACCAGTTGGAACTTATACATCATATGCTACGTATAAAGGTGTGCCTATATTAAATTACACTGGATTTTATCCAATAAGAGCAATTAAATACACTAATCCTTTAAGTACAGACACAGAAACTTATCTTATATATGGATTTAATTATCTAGGTAATGGAGAATCTTGTTTAATGTTTTGGAAACCAAAATTAAACAATGGGTCTTCAACACCAGGAGCTCCAAGTCCTTATGTAATGAGATGGAATAATGGAATAAATGCTGGGGCTTCAACAAATTATCTAACTAACTATAATCTTCCAGTTTTATTTACTAGCACTACGAATCCTTCTAGTGGTCCTGCATTACCCTTAACTAGTTGGGGTGTATTTACGGTATCATATAATAATAAATTTTTTATATCGTCATATGGTCTTCCATTTAATTACACAGATAATAGTTTTACAGGTTTTACACGTTCTAGTTATAGTGCTACTACTTCATCTGTGTTTAGTAAAACTGGATATGCAGGAAAATTTTATCAATGGGGATCAACAGTTGTTGTTATATCTTGGAATACCGTATTTTATATCACGGATTTAAGCACTTTAACAAATTATCAATTAACTGTTGGAAACTCTTATTTTACAGGACAAGATTATACCCCATCTTTTATAGATGATGACAGATTAGTATTTACTAATTATGACTCTAATATTGGCCGTTCAGTGGGATATTATCTTAATACGGGATCATTTACGCCGGTTCAAGTACCTACTTTTTCATTTCCAGATTTAGGTCAATATTTTATAAAATTAAATCCAAATAGCACAACTTCTGATCTTATTTTTAGTTATAGTCTAGGCGGAACACTTACAGGTAAATTGTCTAATTATTTGTTAAGCTATCCACCTACTGTATCCTGGACATTTAATAGAACAGCGTCTGCTACATACACAGCACTTAATTTACCTATATCATTATCACCTACAGACACTAATGCTCAAAGAGCTCAATCTGTAGCTAGTGCATTAGTGTCTAATTGGAATGGACCTACTACACCAACATATACTATTACAACGGATAACTCAGGTAATACTGTATTGGATTTTAACACCAATTCCATTGTAATATCAGGATCTACTTTAGCTCAAACAGGATCAACTACAGCGGGTACATTTACAATGGTTACTTCAGGAGGTAATTCTAGTACTAATTCGAATATTACTCGATTATCAGTAATGGGTGCTCAAAATCAGGTATATATAGATGCGTCTTATGGATATGTGAATAATGGATCATTTTTTCTAACATTTACACATGACTATGATGGCTTTGATTCAACATCAACTGTTGTACAAAATAATTATACCCCAACCTCTATTAAACGAGATGTAGTTTTTATTTAAGGAAATATTATGTCAACTATTATTAACGAAAACGGAAGACTATCTACAAGAGCTAATTTTGTAGCAGCTCCCACATATTCTAATGTCACAGATGTAGTAGATTTTACTATCTCTAATGACGGTACGGTTTATTGTACGCATCAATCTGGACGCTTTTCATATGGCAATGGAATCACACAAACGTATGTAGAAACTGTTACGGGGTTTGCCACATTCCCATTTTTAACGAATAACATTGCGTTATTATTTGCAGGCTATTTTGCATCCGGTGGTAACGTATATAAATATTTTGCAACGCCTGCATCGTCAGGCATGATGTTTATTAGACTTCAATATATTAATGATGTTCTTGTAGGATCTTCTTATGTGATTGACCCTAGTTTATCTAATGCTTCCAGTTGTAAACAAGGATTACGAGGTGTAGAAACATCAGCTGCAACTGATACAGGTTTTGGTGTTTGGGAGGATTTAGTATGGTTGACTACTAATGGTACTTTTGCAGTACTTAATCAAAGTACTAAAGCTGAATCTTCTACACCTTATTTTATAGATTCTCAAACACAAGCTATTTCTAATAACTGGGTGTTACCTTCTATTCAAACAGCAGCACCTGGAATGACTTCACCCTCAGTAGGAGTATTTGTATTCCCAATGGGTACAAGTGCTCCTGGTAGTTCTATTGGTGTATCTGGATGGCCTAATCTTTTACCTGTGGTTGCCGGTACTCGTAACTTCACACAGTTTACTTATAAGGCTAATCCATTTGCTTTTGAGTCTGATGGTATGACACCTCGATCTAATTGGAATTCTTTTGCAGTCACAGGCATAGATTCCTATGGTAGTTTAACCATGGTATCTGGTCCTAACTATGTATATTCAATGAGTGTTAGCTAATGGCTAATTTAAGATTTTCTAATCAAGGACCGATTGTACTAGGACTAGGTGGTGCCTACCCTAGTTATGCTTCTATTCCTAATGTATATGGGGGTCCAGGAAATTCAATATTAATCTCTGTATATAATAGAGGGGGATCCTATGTTCCTAATACTATATACAATTTAAATATCCCAACAACAATTGGTACTAACAACCCTGTCGATTTTAGTGATTATTATACAACAACAAATTACAATCCAGCTTCAGGAGATCCAATTCCTGATATTCCAAATCCTAGACCAACAAATGGAAATATACCTCCAACGGCGGTAGTTATTGCACAAATTACTCCTGCTCAATCAGCATATATTGGTAATACAGTTAGTATGGGATCACTTATTACAAAGAATGGTCCTCAAGGAACGTTTACATGTTCTTCTGTAACGATTGATGGAATTACAGTTTCTAACATAGCTACTAATCCTCAAAATATACAGTTTGTAGTTCAAGGAAATATGAACTATGATGCAGATAATAGATCAACAGTATACATTAATAGTCCTGAATTATCATATCCCCTTTCTGTACCTAACTATTTTGCAAGATATCCTATAAATTATAGTTTGTATGGAACTATTTCAGCAACTGCAGCTGAAGCTGGACAACAAGTTCAAATTTCTAATTTATTAAGTCTTCAAACAACCGCTACGATTTCTGTAACAATTGGGGGTGTGCCTCAAACAATTCTTAATATCATACCTCATGATCTAATTCAAAATGATATTTTACTTTCTATTTCTGAAGATACGCCTACAGTAGATTCTGATATTGTTATTACTAATGCTAAGGGTGATAGTGTTACTTTACCACAAAAATTTAGACGTGCTACAAATGAAGACCCTTTAAATCCTGCAGATAGAGGCGGACCACCTAGTATTAATTGGACAGCCGGAGACAATACCAAAGAATCTTTAGTATTTAATCTTTCAAGTGATTTACAAATTGGTGCTTCTAGTACATTTGTTACAACACAACCTGGAAATGCCCCACCTAAGGGTTTGCGAAATGCAACAACAGCAGCTTTAGATCCAGATCCGAATTTTCATGGAAATCAATCACCTAATCTAAATTATTCTAGTGAATTTTCATTTAGGGAAACCGGAACCGGTACTACATTTGTTGCAGTAGCCACTGTTGCTGCTGATGTTATTGTACCCCCACAACCACTCAGTGGGTCTCAAATAATTGAGATTTCGATGACATGGACTCCAGTAGCTTATAATTATAACCTTACTACCAATGGAGCAGGAACTGGATCGTATTCAAGAACACTAAATGCCTATTTTGAACGCCCTACTGCTCCTCTTGCTTCTCGATATTCAGATAGTGGTAGCGTTCCAGCAAAAGGCATGACTTGGTTTACAAAAACTGATATATCTTGGAATTCTTCAACAGGGATAACTACAGAAACAGTTAGAGTAAATACCTCAATGGTGACAACAGAATCAACTCTTATTATTACTGCAGGAACAACTATATATTTAAATCTAGGAGTTGATCAATATTATGTAACTAAAAATTACAGTGCAACGTTTCCAGATGGGTCTACTGTTACAATAGAAGCTGGAAAATATTATGTCACTACAAGAAATGGAACTCCAGTAAAATATGGACAGTCGCTTATTTGTAAAAGTTATTATCTTGGTAATGATGTATATTATTTGTATGGTTTTTCACCTACCGGCTATGTTGGTCAGTTTAGTTTTTATGATATTGTAGCAAATAAGTTAGGAGTTGCTGGTAATACACCTCAATATGTAAGATTCAGTACCACCCCCGCTACTACCGTCAGAATAATGGAAGTGATACGTTCAGACGAGAATTCTGGACTATCTCCTTATACTAATCTTTTTTATTTATATAATTGTTATATAAATAATACATATTATGTTTCATTAGTTTATGGATTACTTGCTATTCATCCTAACAGTACAGAGTTTATTACCTATCCTCCGTCAAATCCTTATCTTGGTGCTGGAAATCCAAGAGTAAATAATTATGAAACTCCAGTTGCTAGATTTTATAATTGGGGATCAACTGTTGTGTTTATAGGAAATTATTTTATATATGATTTAAATACTTTAACATTTACCATAACTATTGATGATCCAGCTGTTACACGACCATATACAATTGATGTATTGATAACAGACACTAAATTATTACTTACTGTAAAAGAAAATTATTATGTTATTACTGATCCCGTAAAAAATTATTTATATTATTTGGATAATGGATCTACTACTCAAAATAAAGTTTTAGGATTTACTTATGGAACTAATCCTCTTGTACCGGAATACGTAAATCAAAATAATGACAATACATACACCATTGTTCTTGGTCAATATAATGTAAGGACTTTACAATATTACGTATCAACATTAGCTCAAGGAAGTAATTTAGCGCCTGCTCCAGTAGCATATTGGTCTTTTATTAGACCTGTTTCGACTACTTATACTGCATTAAATCTTAATTTAGTTCTTCAACCTAATGAATTAAATTCGGATAGAGCTCAAGCCATCGCTGATGTATTAACAGCTAATTGGAATGGTCCTGCGGCTACGTCATATACAATTACAACGGATAATTCTAATAATACTATATTGATGTTTGATACAGGATCTACATCATTTTCTGGATCCACATTAACTTTATATGCCGGAAACCCAACTTCAGGATCTTTAACAATGACTACTACAGGAGGATCTTCAGGACCAAATGCAATTTCAAGATTGCAAATTCCGGGAGCCACATTAGGAGGTCCTGTTTATGTAGATTCAAGCTATGGATATATTAACAATTTAACATTTACGCATTCAACTGCAGCATTTGATTATACATCTGCTGTAATTGGAAATGCTTATCAACCGAGTTCTATTAAAGACATTCTTATTATTAATTAAAGGAAAATTACTATGGCCGTCGCAGCAACCATGACCTACAATTCCCTCGTAGATGATATCCAAACCTACGCGGAAAGATCGGATGAAGCGTTTATCGCTAAGATCCCCACATTCATTTTACTTGCAGAACAAAAGATCGCTGCAGGGTTAAAAACACTGTGGGAAACAACCGTTCTTAACACAACTATTAATCCAGGGCAATTTGCTATTTCAAAGCCACCGCGTTGGAGAAAGACTTTATCATTTAAAGTAGCTCCTATGGCTTCAAATAACTTAGTCCCTGGAACACCCATTTTATTAAGAGATCAGACATTTATATCTCTTTATAATCAAGAATCTAACCCTGGCATACCTGTTTATTATGGTGACTGGGATTATGATAACTGGATATTAGCTCCACTTCCAGATCAAGCATACAACTTAGAAGTTGTGTATCAAGGTCGTATTCAACCCCTTGACTCACAAAACCAAGTTAATTTAATCACTAGGGAATGTCCCCAATTATTACTATATGCTTGTATGATTGAAGCTTGTCTATATTTGAAGAGTTTTGAAAAGCTTCAAATCTGGCAACCTATGTATCAAACAGCGATGGATGATCTAAAAGCTGAAGATCAAGCAAGATATATTGATAAAAATACTAAACGAGAACAAGGAATTTAACAATGGCAAATCAAGATTACAACTCACCGTTTACAGGGGATTTATCCGTACCTAATGATGTCTCCTATAACTTTATTAACTTAACCCAAAACAGTGCTTTAATATGGCCTGATTATGGTTCAATTTCAGTACCAGCAACCAACACTTATTATTTTGCTAGTATTCTTGACGTTGCATCCACTGGTGTCGATTTACAATTAGCCCTACCTCCAGGCATCCAAGGCTCTTTAGGTGCTGATGTTTTAATTAGAAACACAGGATCATCACCTTTTGTAGTAACGGATGCTAATGGTGGTAATAACTTTACAGTACCTGCAGGTGTTGCTCAATGGTTCTATTTAGTTGCTAACTCTACTTATTCAGGTGTATGGCGTAGTGTTACATTTGGTGCTGGTGTTTCAGCTCAAAACGCTGCAGGTCTAGCTGGCGGTGGTATTGAAGTTGATACTAACTCTCAATTAGCCGTAGGTTTCCCTGTTTATTCATCATCAGTAGCCCCTACTTTAAATGATCAAAGCTGGGGTAATACTTATGTTTGGACTGGAGGTTCTGGTACGTTCACCCTTCCAGCGCCTTCTAAAGATGCTTGGACTATATTAGTTCGAAATTCAGGTACAGGTCAATTAACTTTAGCTACAACTAATAGCTATTTAATTGATGGAGTAGCTACAGTTCAATTATTACCTGGTGAATCAACGTTTGTTATATTCAAACAAACCACATCTTCAACAGGATACTTTGTAACTATCGGTAGAAACAGACTTACTAACTTCTACTTCTCATCAGCTGTTTGGGATATTACAACAACAGGTGCTACATTAGACTTACGTCAATATGCTACGATCATTCAAACTTATCGTGCATCTAGTACATCACAACCAACGACAGTCTATTTACCACCTAATACCAATACGTATTATATCATCAACACAACTAACCAAACGATCAATTTCCAAGTAGGTAATCCTGCTGCGGGTAATGCAGTCGGTGTTGCAGCTAATACATCAGCTTCAGCAATTTGTGACGGTACTAACATTTATGCTTCAAATGTGGTACCATATGGTGGTTTAACATTAAATAACTCTGATAAAACAGCTCCAGCGTTAAAAATTTCTGGCGCACAAACAGGGTTCTATGCAAACAGTGGTTACGCAGGTATTACTGTGAATGCAGGTGCTGCGTATTTAGAAGTTCAACAAAACAACATCTATTTAACACCAGGCTCTGGTGGTAATGTAGTGACAACTTTAGACGGTGGATACATTTCATAATGGCTGATAAAATATACACACTCCAGGTGACCCCTGGTATCAAACGAGACGGTACGTCATTCGAATCCAGAGATTTTACAGCTGGCGAATGGTCTCGTTTTCAACGAGGTAGTCCTCGTAAGTGTGGTGGATACCGTTCGATGTTTGCGGATCCTACCTTCACTCCTCGAGGATTAATTGTTCAATCATCAAACGGTACTAACTATACCTTTGTAGGTAACGCTGGAGGCATTAATGCTTTTACAAATACTACAACGGTAGGTATTGGTTATGGTCCTTATAATGTAACTGTAGGAAATGAAACATTTAGTGTTGCTGTAAATTCTATACCGGCAAACAATACCGTAACTTTAAAAGGTGATCAAACATCAACTGGCACTAACTTATTTGTTCCAGCGGGAACTTTGATTGTATTTAGTACAACTGCTAAACAAGATTATAATTATACAATTACTAGTTCTATCTATTCATCAGGCACAGGCTTAACAACAGTTGTTGTATCCCCTGTAAGTGGATCTCCTACGATTGTAGCAAGTGCCCCAACGACAGGCCAAATTACACCTGCTATTGTATTAGCTAATAAAGCAAATCGCTATACAGGTACAAGCGATGTGTATTCTTGGAACTTTGATATTAACTATTCTCCATCAGGTGCATCATATAACTTAATTGCTCATGGACCTCCAAACCTACCTAACGTAGATAACACAACTCCATCTCAAGTTTATGCAGGTAGTTTAATTCCAACTGTTACTAATTCATTTGAAACATGGAATATGACGGGGTTACGAGACACTACAGGTACAGCACCTACAGGGGCTCCCATCTCTGTAGATGGTGGCGTTTGTGTGCTCTATCCATTTATCTTTGTATATGGTTCTAATGGCTTTATTGCTAATAACCATGTATCTACTTTTAATGCAGATACTCCAGGTAAGTATAATGAGATTACATTTACTGACTGGAATGGTCCTACAGCTAACCAGATCAACGTGGCTGCAGGTAAGATTTTAAAAGGTCTTCCTGTACGTGGTGGTACTAACTCACCATCAGGCTTATTCTGGGCAACTAATGCTTTAATCCGTGTTTCATTCACAGGTACAGCACCTTTATATTGGTCAAATGACTTGATCTCCACCGATTGTACGCTAATTTCGCCGAACGCCGTAGTTGAGCAAAATGGTGTTTATTATTGGATGGGTACAGAACAGTTCTACCTATACAACGGTACTGTGCAACCATTACAAAATGATAAGAATATTAACTGGGTTTATGATAACTTAAACCAAAATGCGCGTTCTAAAGTTTGGGGTATTTCTATCAAACGATATAACGAAGTGTGGTGGTTCTATCCAAGAGGTACGGCTACTGAATGTACTGACGTTGTAATTTACAATACCAAAGATAAGATTTGGTATGACTTAGGTAGTGCTATGGGATGCCGTAGATCATGTGGCTGGCAAGCAGAACTATTTCCATATCCTATTATGGCAGGGTATGATTTTGAGCTTTTAACAGGTACTGCATATACCATTTCTAATGTGACTTCAGGTTTAACGTTCGCCGTTAATGGCGCTATCTTACCTAATTTACCTGGTACTTATATGTCTCTAGTCCCAGATACAAGAGGTAAACGTTTATTTTCTGATACTTATGCTAATAATACTAATACAACAACGCTTACTTTTGATTCAGCCTTTAATCCAGCACCTTCTGTAGGAGATAGGGTCTATCAAATCTTAGGTGGATATCCTATTTGGCAGCATGAATATGGCTATGATCGTGTATTCTATGACATTATTACAGCGATCCGATCATCGATTGAAACTTGTGACATCAGCTTTGTTGGTGGAGATCCTTCTCAAGACACAGCTGTAGGTTTAAATAGACGTATTAAGCTATTCCGTGTTGAGCCTGACTTTGTGCAAGACGGTCCTATGCAACTTCAAGTTGCTGGTCGTGCCTATGCTAGAGGTCCTGAACAGTTCACAGAAAAATACACCTTCTACCCTGAAACTGACAAGGTAGATTTGAAAGTAGAAAACCGTGAAATGAGGCTAATCTTTACATCAGACGCTTTAAATGGTACCTATCAAATGGGTCGTATTTTGATCATTGCTGAACCAGGAGACGAACGTGCCTAGAGTACCCGTTAATTTAGACTTTATCCCAAGCCATTCGACTTGGGAACAATGGAATGCCAACTTAGTCCACTACTTCTCTCAACAGCACATTCCTATATTGCCTGAGGAAGAGTGGGCTACGGTGGCTAATGTTTTGGTAAATAACCCTGTTTGGTCATCTTATAACGTCCCATCAGGAGACGGTTTTCAAAACTGGGAAGATTGGGCAAGTGCATTTACTTTAGCAGTAAATGGGGCACAAACTAGGTGATTTTGCGTGTAATTAGATATATAGTATAAGGATTTCATATGAAGAAAAAAGCAGGTTTATCGTACTTTGATGATGGGGGTTCTACTTGGGACTGGTCAGGATATGACTATTCCGACCCATTTTACACAACTAACTATAACGATTATGGCTATGGATCAAGCTACGACACTCCTTATTATGGTAATAACTATGGCTATGATTTAGGTACTGGATATGATTATAGTACAGGAGATACTTATTCATATGATCCTATTTACAGTAATAGTAGCTTTTATGACTACTATCAACCTGATTATAATGCGGCTGATTTAGCAGATAATCCTTACTACAATAATCAATTCGATCCTGCATATTACAATACCGAAAACTATTCTCCTTATACAGGATCTTGGGATACTTATGGCAACTATGTGCCTGATTATAGCTATATTGGTGCTGTATCACCATATGAATATTATAATTCTTGGAACCCAGGAACTCAATCATCATATTGGGACTATTTTGCGCCTGCTGTTCCAACTTATAATCCTGCTGATTTTTATGATCCTGCAAGTTCTGTGTATCCAAGCACTCCTACACCTGCACCTACAACTAATCCCTCAAATAAATCTCCATATTCAACAACCACTAGTGGAGGAGGAGGCGGAGGTACATCACCAACACCTAGAACTTCATCAGCTCCAACAGCTAACACACCAACTGATTCCAATACAGGATCAGAGTTAACATATCCTGGTGGAAGTCCTTTTGATACTGGTGTAACACGTGGTCGTCAAATTCAAATGCCTCAATTCATTTCAGCGCGTGCAGCTGATGGTGGTTTGATGGAACCTATGGGTGGCATTGGTTATAATGAGCCTTCACAACAACCAAAGTTCATGAGTCAAGGTGGTTTACAAAACTTATATGTAGGCGGTCAAGGTGACGGTACATCTGATGAAGTACCTGCTATGTTATCTAATGGTGAATTTGTAATCCCTGCTGATGTAGTATCAGGATTAGGTAATGGAAGTAATGAAGCTGGCGCTAAACGACTAGATCAGTTTTTAAAAATGGTTAGACATGATAGACAATCCCCAGATGGTGAATTGCCAGAAGATGCAAAAAGCCCTCTAGAATATATTAAACAAGCTAAGGAAGCATAATGGCCATCGAATTTGGAAATCCGGTACAATCAACAACATTAGGCACAGATCCTAGTTCGTACTATTCACAAAGCACAACCACACAATTACCTGAATGGTATAATCAAGCCACTCAAGGACTGTCTAACTACGGCGCTCAAATACTAAATCAACAAGCTAATCAAGGAACGACAGGTGCTACAAATGCTAATGCTTTATTACAAGGTGCTGTAGGTCAGTCAGTCAATACTTTAAATACTATTGCTGGTAATGCTGCTAATCCATGGCTTCCAAATGGTCAAGCTAATACAGCAACACCATTAGGTAACTTATTCCAAAACCAACAAAACTTACTTAATGCTCAATTACCAGATGTTCAAGCACAAGCTGATGCAGCTGGTATAGCATCTGGTAACTTTGGTGGTCTTCGTGGTCTTACAGCAAGTAATATTGCACGTGGTAATGCTGTAAATACATTGGCGACGAATCAAGCTAATGCTTGGAACCAAGCTCAACAATCAGGTATTAATGCAGCTACTGGTGCTGTCAATGCAGCCAATGTAGGTACTGCAGGGGAAGCTAATCTTTTAAATGCTCCATGGGCTGGTATTTCAAACTACGCTAATATTTTAGGTAGTGTTAATACTCCTAAAACACAATTCACTACACCTTCTGCATATCAACAATACATAGCTACTCAAAAAGATTTTGGCCCTACTGCAGGATTCTTTAGTGGTCAAACAGCTCCGTTTGGAGCAAATACCCAACAACAACCTGTAGCTGATACAGAGTCAGTATTTGCTAAACATGGTGGTCGTATTGGATATGCTGATGGTCGTCGAGTACGTGGTGGATTACCTACAACAGGGCCACGTCCTATGCAAATGGGAGAAGTACCTCAATCAGAAATTGATCGCATGAGACAAATGGAAATGGATCGTCGTAATCAAGAAGCATATCGTAGAGCTCAATTTGCAAATCAAAGGCAACAAGGTTTAAATTTCTCTAACCGTGATGCATTAATAAATAATAAAGCATTAGGGGCTAACCCATCAAACCCATCAATCTTAGAACAAATTTTTGGAGGTTCTAATGGCAACAACTAATTCAGGTGGTTTAGTTGATCCAAAATTTCAAGGCGCTCTAGGTAGTGACGAGATTAAAGCTAATCTTGAAAATGAAATTGCTAGAAAAGCAAACCAATTAGGCTCATATACGTATAGATTAGGTGAAGGTGCAGCTTACTTGGGCCCGTATGGTAGTATTGGTCAAAATGTAGCCATGATGCAAGAAACTAAAAATAAAGACTATGCCGATTTATTTAATATGCGTCAACAATTAGCACAAGCTAATTTATTAGAATCAAGACGCGGTCAAATGAGCAACCTATTCCAAGGTTTTGATGCGGATACTGCAGCATCATTATCAGCCCTATATCAACAAAATCCTGAAGAAGCATTAAAGAAAGCTGCCGAGATCCGTGGAGAGAATGTTAAATTAACAAATACTCAAAAAGAAAACATTGCTGCTGGATTATCTCCTGAAGATGTATATAGAAAAACATTAGGCTCTGATTTTGATTTAGGTACATTTGCAAATAAAGAAGGTATTAAAGCTAAATTTGATATAACAAAATCTCAATTTGATAAAACACTCCAAAATCAATTAGATACAGATAGGGATAAAATTAAATCTGATTTAGATACAACGAGAGAACTTGCTGTTCAAAGTGGTAAATTAAATACAGAAAGACAACTCAAACAATTAGACACTGCTAATGAAAAAGCTGCAGGTTCTATTCAAAATTTAGGTACAGTTGAATCCTTAATTGACATTATCAATGATCCTGATTTTGGATCAGGTGCTTTCCAAGGTAATTTTATTGGTAGAAAAATTATTCAATTAACTGGTGCTTTAATTCCAGGTGCTGATTCAGCCGAACGTATGGCGTCAGCTCAAGCAGTTTATGATGGTTTAGCTAACAAACTTATCTTACCAGATGCTAAGCTTCTTGGTGCTAATCCTTCTGATCGAGATGCTAAGCTTCTTGCAACAACCATTGGTGATTTAGGTGAAAACGAAGATGCATTACTATCTAAAATAGGTCTTCATAAAGTAGCGGATTTAACATTAAAAGCAAAAGCCGAATTCATTGCAAATGGTGGAACTGACACTCGATGGGTAAACGGTGAAGGCGATAAAGCCTACAAACGATTCAGAGCTGAAGTTTTTGCAGATCCAAAATTAGCAAATTCGACAATTGCAAAATCAGAATATAGAGCTCAACGTAAAAAAGGTGAGGCTCCAGCTCCTGCAGCTGCACCATCAGCTCATCCACAAAACATTCAATCTTTATTGGACAAATATAAATAATGGCTCAAGATTTATCGCAAGTATATAAGGCGCTTCAAAACGCTGATGCTGCTGGTGATGTCGAAGGCGCTAAACAATTAGCCGACTATATTCGCTCACAACAAGCTGCACCTAGTCCCACTCAAACTACTGCCCCAAAAGATGAATCTATTACAGCAGGCGATGTTGTAAAAGGTGCTGCTCGAGGCGTTGTAGGTGCTGCTTATGGTGCAGTTGCTGATCCTATTTTAGGATTAGCCAAACTCGCTGGCGCTCAAACTATTCCAAATGCTATTGAAGAAGGATATCAATCTTTAAGAAAAGATTTAGGTGGTGAAGGAGCTGATGTTTCTAGAGCATTAGGTACTGTTGGATCATTATTCTTTCCTGGTGTAGGTGCTGCAGGCGCTGCAAGTAAATTAGGTAAAGCCGGTCAATTTATTAGAGAAGCTCAAACACCTATATCTTGGGCTGCTAAATCTAAATTTGCCGCACCTGTTGCAGAAAAAGCTTCTAAGTTAATTCCAAGTTTTGCGCCTAATGTAACGCGCGGCGCTTTAACTGGTGTTGAACAATCTCTTATAGCTCCAGATTATAATCCAGAACATCAAGATAATTACTTAGCTAATAAATTAGATCCAGCGCAATTAGGGACGGCTGCAGTTCTTGGTGGAGGATTTAATAAACTAGCTACTGCCCTAACTCCTAAAGCCGGATCTCTTGGTGAGACTTTAGTTGAAAGAAATATGGGTACTTTAGGACAACAATCTCAAAGTCCATTAATTCAAAAACTAGAACGTGGTGTTTCTAAATATGTTCCATTTACAGGTGGAATTATTGAAAAGAAACAACAAAAAGCAATATCTAAAGTTAAAGCTGAATTAGACGCTGGCTATGATAATCTTTATAAAGGTCTTGATGTTAAAGCTACCGATGATACTGAAAAGCTAATAAACAATATTAAGACAAGAGCTGACGAATTAGGTGAAACTGGTAATCCTACCGCATTAGAAAATGCTAATACTTTACGTAAAGTTTCAGATTACATAAAGAAAAACGTAGGAACTATTCATGACACTAAAGAAGTTCCTATAAAAGCTACTATTCAAGAAGCAAGTCCATTTCCAGTTGTAAAAGGTACAGAAGATATCGCAGGTGAAGCTAGTCGAATCATTGATATCCCTCAGCCCAAAGTACAAAATAGAGAAGTTGGTGCTATGCTTAAGTGGATTAAAGATCAAAAAGAATTAGCATATAAATCTGGTAATCATGATTTAGGTAAAGAACTTAAATCTATTATTGCAGATACAAAAGATGCTATTGGTAAACAAGCGCCGGAAGGCTTTGTTAAAAAACTTAATTCATTAGATTCTAAATACAAACAGTTTAGTGATTTAAGAAAAGCTCTACCAAGACAAGATGCTACATTTAGAAATATAATTGGGTTGGGTGAATTAGGAGCTACTGCAGTAAGAGGATCGTCATTCCTAAGTCCATTAACTTGGGCCGGTATTCTAGGATCACCATTATTTTTATCTCATCCTGGCATTATAAGAGCAACGGCCAAAACATTAAAAGAAAAAGCCATACCTTTAACATCAGGTGAACGATATACTTCAGGTGAATATGATCCTGATTTTACTCCTAAACAAAAACAAGGTGGTTTAGCTCATTATGATTCCGGCGGGGTAGTTGAAGGAACTCCCCTAGCAAAAAAATATCCGGGCTTGGCTACTGAAGAGCCAGGCCTAGAAGCTCCACTGTTCTCACCGGATGATTTATTAGGACCTGGAGCAATTAAAGGATTAGGTGCATTAGCTGCTAAAGGATTGACAAGTAAAGGTGCATTAGCTGGTTTAGCTGGTACTATTGGAAGAAATATCCCGGAAGATCTTTGGGCTGTTCCTAAACAACTTTATGATTCTGCTGCTACATCAATTAATGATAAAAAGCTTCCATCAGCGTTTACTAAATTATTAAATAAAAATGAATTCAAACCTAATACAGTTAATATAGATATTGGTGGTGGTCGATTTGATAATGCTACAGAAGCTTTAGCAGAAGCAAATGTTAAAAACCATGTGTTTGATCCTTTCAATAGATCTTATGAACACAACATGGATGTAGTTAATCAAATTGCTAATGGAAAAGCAGACACAGCTACTATTAATAATGTATTAAATGTGATCGCTGAAAGAGATAATCAATTAAAAGTATTACATCAAGCTAAAAACGCTTTGAAACCAAAAGGTAAAGCTTATATTAGCGTGTATGAAGGAAATAAAACGGGTGTTGGAAAACCTACATCAAAAGGATTCCAACACAATAAATCAACAAAAGAATATTTAGATCTAGTAAAAGAAGTATTTCCAAACACAGAATTGAGAAATGGAATAATTACTACAACTAAGAGAAAAGGTGGACTTGTATGATCGAAAAACTAAAAGCAATCTTAAATAAAGTAAAGCAACCTGTAGCGCATGTCTTACAAGTTGCTAAACGTGTTATCAATTTCGTGCTAGATGAAATTATTCATCTATGCAATTTCTTAAAAGCTTACTTCCTATAACGCTTATCTATCCACGTCTCGGCAGCTAGAGGAAAATCTTCTGCCCATGACGGTGGTGTAGACATTACTTGAAGTAACGTTTTTTCTGCTTGTGTAGCTTCAGATTCTAAAGCTATCATAAGTATCTCATCGTGGATTAAGTTAATCACTTCAAATCCCAAACTATCCAGCGTCAACGCTGCATGGGCTAAAAAGTCACGTGCAGTTCCTTGGACAGCTGATTGGAATATCGAAGATCCGATTAACTTATTTCTACCCCATTTACGTGTGTAAGTGTTTTGGTTTCTAACCGTAATGCCCTCACGTACATCACCCCATGGAGTTAATCCATTTTCGATCAATGGATCTTGCCAGCATATGAGTCTGCCTGACGGTAGTCTCATCCATAACGCTTTCTTGCCGTACTTGAAATTAATCTTGGTGTACTTAAACGCAACACCAGGTTCCCTAACGGCTGAAATGGCCGCTGCCTCCATACCAGACCATGCTGCTTTAACCTTAGCATATGAAGAGCGATAGGTATTAACTAAGCTCGTCGCTTCTTGGATGTTAATCTTAACGCCCATCTTTTCAGCGTAGTCCACAAGCC
>Ga0222712_10002132_pt1 | contig 23168 bp, 25 predicted proteins | sample C33_657DmetaG_FD_165043 | JGI IMG/M metagenome (GOLD analysis project Ga0222712, IMG submission 165043) | Estuarine water microbial communities from San Francisco Bay, California, United States - C33_657D | ecosystem: Environmental > Aquatic > Marine > Unclassified | place: USA: California... | reverse complement strand
TTGAATATATAAAGAATCGGTAACTAATGTTATTACACCAGTTGAATTTATTCCGAAGTCATTAACATTAAATGATGTTGAGTCTGCTCCGGTAACATTTAAATCACCATTTAAATATATTGTTTCAGTATTGTCATTACCAATAACAACAGTATTATCACCCTGACTTTCAGCTCCAAAACCAATTACTATTGAATTTGTATCATTAACATTAAATGATTTTGTATTACTACCAATATAAACCGAACGGTCTGGTGACGTGTTTTCAGTAACCCCATCCAATGTAAATGCTCCGGCATAATAACCTATAGCAACATTACGAATTCCGTCTTGATTATGAACTCCTGATTCAGAACCAATAAATGTGTTTTCAGAACCCGAAGTATTATTTAATCCCGAATTATATCCTATAAATGTTAGATTGTCTCCCGATGTATTACTATATCCGGCTAAATTACCTAAAAAAGTGTTATAATTTCCTATGTTATTTAAACCACTTTCATAACCAACAAATGTTGACCCTTCTCCCAAATCAATAAGTCCTGACCTTGCTCCAATATAAACAGTGTTTGGCACATTACTTTTTTCACCCGCAGAACATCCTATTGCAACATTACCATCAATTTCTGAGTTATTTGCTAATGAATTATCCCCTATTGCCACTGAACAATTAGGGTCTTTATCCACCAACATTGAATTTGTACCTATTGCGACGTTATTGGAACCATATCCATTATTTAATAATGCCGAGTCACCGATTGCAATATTAGAATCAGACGCAACTATTGATTTTAAACTATCAACACCGATTGATACGTTTTTACTTCCACTAACATTACTTGTTAATGTATTTTGGCCTAAAGATAAATTTCTTTGTCCACTTATATTTTGATTACCCGAATCAACACCTATAAAATTATTATATAAATTTGCGGTACCACCTCTAAGTTGTGTAACATTTGCGGAGTTTCCATCAGACAATGTAAATGTTGACGTTGTTGTTCCCGTAACTTCTCTCAAGTACGCCAATAATAAACCGTCAAAATTACTGGTCGGAGTGACTCTCAATGGTGAATAATCTTTAGCATAAACTCCAATACTTCCTGAAGTATTTGTTGTTGCAGATATTCCACCAAAACTTATTGTTACTGTTCCATTAGCGTTGTTTGAACTTGTACCAACGTTTGTCCAATAACCACTGTCCAAATCTGCAAAACATGATGTTGTTGCTGTATATGGATAAACAGGATTGGTTTTATATCCTGTTGGACATCCACAAACCCCTTTGTTACTCATTCCATTGAACAAGTTTGATGTTTGTATTAATTTAACACAATATCCATTAACACATACAAATCCTTTTGGACAATCATTATCTATTGAACATGTTTGTCTATATTCACCTTCGTAACTATTTGGATTTTCATATAATGAATAATCTTCACCATCATCCCAACCTGTATGTAATTCAACTCCACCCGGTCCTTGGTATATTGGGTATCCTCCAGGTTTTTGTCCAATTTCAATCCAAAATCCTGAAGTTAAATCAGGTTCACAATTACCATTATTACATGCAAATCCCTGTGGACAATAAGTACTTGAAGTACATTCTAATCCTGAAATCATTGATGATGTTATAATTTGTCTAACACAATATCCGTTTAGACAAACATATCCCGGTCCGCAATCGGCGTTACCGTCACAAGAAGAACCGTAATTTATACGTCCTCTAAATGTGTCATTAAAAGTTATATTATCAATAAATTCCTCAAGTAATTCGGTATATATTATACCATTTGGACCTGAGTATGTTGTACTTTTAGAAGGTCCGTATAATGCACACTCATTAACGTATCCAATAATTTGTTGTTGTCCGTCACATATTACAGGTATTGGTCTCGCATTACAACAAGTATGACATCCTATATTAACTGCAGTTGCGTATGTGCAAGGACTTGCAACAACTTTTGTACAATCATACCCAATCCATTTTTCAGACCATACACCCGAATCTAAATCAACAACACATTCTCCACCTTCACATTTAAATCCTTTTGGACAATTACCATCAATACACTGAGTACCTGATTTAGCGTCATTGGTTATAAAATATTTTACTTGGAAACCATCATAACATATATACCCCGGATTAACCTCTTTATTACTTGAGCATCCGACTGTATTTGTAACGTTTAAACTAGTATTTAAATACTCTCCATTTTGCCCGAAATATATATCATATGTTGTGTTTGTGGGTATTATATCGTATTTGAGTACATATGTTGTAGCAGGATTTGCCGAATAAGAACTAACTAATGTTGTAGTATTACCTGTAGTGTGAGTAAAACCTATTGTAAAGTTTCCTGTCCACCCATTTGACGTCCAGCCCGTTGTTGGTAATAATTGTGATGATTGTCCAGGTATTTCTGAACTTAAAGATGATACTATTTGTACCTGTCCGTCAACTGTACCTCCTGTTAAACCAAGTTTAGAATCAACTGTAGTCTGAAATACTTCAGGACTAACTGTTAAAGCCGAGTACGGTATTTGACTTGTAACTCCGTCTTTTACAATAATTGTGCTAGATGAACTATCCGCACTTAATATTAAGGGTAATTGTGTTATTGTTTTTCCTTGTGCCATATTTTATAAATACTTTTAAATTATAATGTAATCCCCATTTCCGTCAACTAAATAAATATCACCACCGATTAAGATTGCTTCACCAAAGTAGTTTGTTGGATTTGTAACTTTTAGTGTTTGGTCTATTAAGTCAAAATAAAAATAATAGTCTCCAGCCCCTAAAAATGGAGATATTGGGGGTTGTGTTATATCGTAAGATGATGGAAATGTCGGTATTGATGTTTCTTCAGATATTGTAATTCTATTTACCTCATCTTCAGGTATAAAATACAATGTATACGTTAATCCTGAAAATGTATTAGATGAAAATGAAATAAATCCTAAGTCACTAACTGAACTTGTAATATCATTAACCAAGTCATCATTACAATCAGGACATCTGTAATCAAAAAGATTAAATTTATTTTTTAATATCTCAAAATTGTGAATAATTTCAGGATAGTTAAGAGGTTCACTATACATTCTAAATTGTGAAATCGCACCATCAAAACTACCACCAAAATTTTCTTCGATTAATATATTAGTTGTTATCCCTGATAATGTAGACGCCGATAAAGTACTATTTGGAAATAATTCAGGGTCTTGGATATAAATTGAAGAATTGACACCTGAAAATGTAAGGTTCTCCCTAAGTCCTTGAGTTCCTCCTCCCCAAGATATGTTAAAAGGTACTCCAAGTTGTTTTTCCTTTTCAGTATTAAGTCCTCTTGGTATTACCTCCTCAAATCCATTTATAACGTAAAATAATTCACCATTAACATATAATTTTAATGCACCTAATCTACTATCTTTTTGTATTAACCATTCTTCATTTAAATTAACTATCTCAACTTTTTCTGCAACTTTTTGACCTGAGGTTATTGGAGGTTCAATTAATAACACCGTATCATTAGATAAACTATCCGCAAAATATTCTTTAGATATTGTACCTAACCCTCCTTTATATACTAAATCACACTTATCAAAATAAGCATTTCTACTCCAAACCGCAGTTAAATGGAACCAATGTTCCTTATTCAAATATAAAGGATTCTCAACCTCACAATATTCATATATTGTTTTAGTCGAACAATATTCAGTAATCGTGTATCCTGTGGTATATGTTATTCCTGTATTTGGACAAGTACCTGTTACTGAACAATCACCTGTGAATTTTAAAACTTTAACACATATTTTTGGATTTGCTGGGTCTCCTGATAATCTAAAAGATAATGAATTTGACATACTGTCAAATAATGGGTCTTTTTCAGGACGAGCGACTTCTGTGGTTCCGCAACAAGAACAATTTGTGTTATATTGCGGTTCATAAGTTACAGGTTCGTATACATTAATACATCTCGAATTTGTAACTCCTGTGTTTGAACAAGCACAAGTTTTTAAATCAACTAAACTTTCAGTAACTCTTGTATATCCACTATCTGAAGATGGTGAACCTGATGCATAATGATAAAATTTATTTTCAGCTCTTGACCCAAAATAAAAGAAAGTATTTTTATTATAAGGATAAACCTGATTTAATGTTGTTTGGTCCTCATTTGGAGAATACTGAGACTCTTGTCTTGGTCTAAGTAACATCTCAACAGACCATCCTTTATTTGTTCTTTCAGGAAAAACCTCATAATCATATCCAAATAATTTATAAAATCCCTGATAAAATCCACCATATAATTGATTATAATAACCAATACTACTTGATGATTTAGATACAACATCATATAATGTCGTTGCAGTATTTGCGGAAAATCTAATATTTGGTAAAGAAGTATATCCTGTAATTTGTGATAATTTTAATCTTCTATCGAATTTGTCTCTTTTAAATTGTTCAGTTAAAGGTAACAACCCCATCATATAACTTATCGATTGTCCAGACATACTATCTACAAGTCCGTTATCAATACCTGTTAATCCAATATCACATAAAGTTGTTGAGGAATAACAATTTAAATTATCCCCATTTGGGTTATAATAATTAATAGATATTAAGGTGTTACCACTCTTAAACTCTCCGTAATTTAATTGTAGTTTTTGACTACTGTAATATGAGTTTAAATCAAAATAAATTGGTAATTTATTACCGTCAGAACTTGATATTATTTTATTTGAAAATAACACCTCTTCTTGGTAATCAATCTCATCTGAAGCCAACGATATATCAAACGTATTTTGTATAGGTTTGATGTACCATTTTTTAAAATTATATTGGTTTATATTCTGTTGAGCCATTTTTCAAATAAATAGTTATTATAAAGTATTTATATATAAAAAACTCTATTATGCATTTTGATAAAGAATATTTTTTAAATCCTTATTATTTTTTCATGAAGGAAAGAAAAAATCATATTGACTTGTATTATTCAATTAATAATATATTGACCGAGGCAAGAAAAAATGATGAGATAATCAAATTCAAAAAAGAAAACAAAAAAGAATTTGAAAAATTAATTAAAGATTTAATAAAAGATAAAAAACCAAAAACTCAGTCAGAATTAAAGAAAAAATTTGATTCAAAGAAAGAAGAGTTGGGTGAGTTAGTTGACTCTGATGGTACATTTTTATCTTCAAGAATTCCATTAGGTTTATCATTATCACCAAAATATACAACCGACGTTTATGTTACGATGAGTAGACAGACTAATAATCCTTTAACAAGAGGGTATCGAGTTTATTGGGGAGAATCTGAAGAAAAATCAGAAGATGTCGTTTCCGAGGTGAATTTTGACCCAGCCTTTGGTTATGATGAAACTAAAAACATGAATGGTAAAAAAACCTACAAGTTTTTAAAAGACAAAATGGATTTAAATCCCAAAGACGCATATGAAAGAACTGTAGATTTTGGTAAGGACCCAACAGGTAAAAGAACAAAAAGAGCTCCTAAAAAAATTAGAAGAATGAAAGGATTTATTGATAGAATGAACCTTTTTGAAAAAGATAAAATAGAAGAGATAAGAAAGGAAAGAGCAATTAAAATGGTTGAGGATATTTTGTTGAATAATAAAAATACCGATAACGAAATATATTCAGATAACCAAATTGAAAAAATAATTGAGAAATTAAAGTTAAAAGCAAAAAAAGAAGGTATTTCTTTTAAAGAACTTGTAAAAAAATTAAAGTATGAATAAGAATTTATACGATAAGACTTTTGATATTCCAAAACATCTATTAGATACTCTAAAGGAAAAATTTAATGCTCATAAAGACAATGAGGATTCACAAGGGTATAAAAGAAATAAGGAATTAAGAAAGGAAAAAAAGGCGACTTACCAATCTTTAAAAAGAATTAAAAATTTTTTTGATAAGACTGAAAAAAAAGATAATGAAGTTGAGTATGAATTAAACGGTGGGGATGAAATGAAAAAATTTGTAGAATACACGTTAAATAGTCAAAGGGTTTATAGTAAATCTAAAAACAAAAGACGTGAGGACTCAGGAGTTAATCTAATAAAAGGAAGTAATTTTTCAAATGACCTTAGACCATCAAAAAGTCATAGAACGGGTGTTGACAAACACTTTCCAAGATTAAGCGAACAAATAGATAGAATTAATAAACTTATAAATGAAATAAATTATGGCAGAACAAATTGAACCAATTGACTTATCACAACCAAAAAATGATTTAAGTGCAATTGCCGAAGCAGAAAGAAGAAAGTTATTCTCTAAAAATACTTTCTCAACCGCAAACAAATATTCTCAAACTAATAAAGATGCACTATCTGATGGTGATGACATGGGTAAAGGTACCGGTTCATTCTTAGATACTCAGAACGGAGGTTCTAATAGTGATATTATAGAGAGAAAGGCGGAGATTAAAATTAATGAGTATCAACCAAACAAACCTTATACAACACCTTCAGCGTAATGAAACTTTACAATTCATTTAAAACTCTTATTTTAGAAATGGTGGCGGATGAAAACATCACCGACGCAATAAGAAATAAAAAAATTGTAACAATTTATTATTTAGGTGATGAGAATGAGGGTAGAGGGTATAGAGACATTGAAATCTATACTTTTGGGGTTTCAACAAGGGGAAATAAAGTTATTAGTGCATATCAATTAGATGGCTCTTCTAAAACAGCTTCCGATGGAACACAACCTTTACCAGGATGGAGAACTTTTAGACTTGATAGAATACAAACATATAAACCAACTCTAAATAGTTTTTCAGAACCAAAACCAGGTTTTAACCCTAACGGGCATAAAAAGTTTAGTAAGATACTTAAAATTTTCAAACAAGGAGAAAATGAATAGTTTAATGGAAAAATTAATGATTTCTAAGAAAATCATGGAAAAAAGTGACCAAATCTCAAGAGGTTCAGTTGGTAGTTCAGGCTCTAATTATGACAATGGAGGTGGATTTTCACAAAATGTTCAATTACAAGAATTTTCATCACCAATCGCAAAATATAATATCCCCGAGGAATACGCTCCGGCTCAACAACCAGTTCAAAAAATACCTCAGGGAAACCCATTAGATAGAATTCAAAATTCAAAATTACCTGACGCAATCAAAAAATTAATGATTGAACACCCCATTGCTCAAGTTAAACCAATGGAACCAACAATTTCAGATGATGTAATTGAAGCAGCATCTAGATTAATGAAAAAAGACAAAGAAAAGTCAGGAGTTCCAAATCAACAAGTTTCATATTCGCAAGGAGGATTATCTGCAAATGATATTAAAAAAATTGTAAGAGAAACTATGGAAGAAGTTTTGAGTGAACAAGGATTAATGGTTGAATCTGAAACAAAGGCAAGTGACACAATTCAAATTAAAGTTGGTCAACATTTGTTCGTAGGTAAGATTTCAAAAATTAAAAAATTACAGCAATAATTTAAATTCTTTATTGAATAATGGTTAATATATTACTATTATTCTTAAATGAAAGAAAAAATTAAATTACTAGTAGTACCATCAGACCGTACAGGTGTTGGAAAATTCAGGTCAATTGACCCCCACATATTCTTACAAAATAATTATTCTGAAGATTTTCACGTAGATATTGTATTTGAACCCGATTTGAATGACATTTCATTTTGGAAACAATATCATATTGTACATTACCATCGTTCAGTTTCCCCTAATTTGGATGCGTCAATAGAATTTATCCCTATTTTAAATAAACTAGGTATTATCACCGTATGTGATATTGATGATTATTGGTTACCTACTAAAGAACATCCTCTTCATGATTTAATTAAACAGGACAAAATTCATGAAAAGATTGTAGCAAATTTAAAATTATCAAAATATGTAACTACAACAACTACTATTTTTGCAGACGAGATTAAAAAATTCAATCCAAATGTTTTTATATTCCCTAATGCGATTGACCCTAATGAGGCTCAATTTAAAGAAGTAACTCCCGAATCAGATAAATTAAGAGTTGGGTGGTTAGGTGGTTCATCACATTTACACGATTTAATGTTGTTAGATGGTATGGTTAGTAAGTTAAAAGATATTAAAGATGATTTACAATTTGTGTTATGTGGGTTTGATACGAGAGGAGTAATGACCGAAATAAATCAACAAACAGGTGAGAAAAAACAAAGACCAATCAAACCTAACGAAACTGTTTGGTACCTGTATGAAAAGATTTTTACTGACAATTATTCTATTGTCACACCTGAATATAAATTACATCTTGAGAGATTTAAAGATACGATGTATGAGAACGAATCCGAGCAACCTTATTTGAGAGTTTGGACAAAACCTGTAACATCCTATGCTAAAAATTATTCAAAATTTGATGTTTCGTTAGCACCTGTTAAACAACATATGTTTAACAAAGTTAAATCACAATTAAAAGTGATAGAATCAGGATTTTATAAAAAAGCATTAATCGCAAGTGATTTCGGTCCTTATACAATAGACTTGAAACATTGCTTAAAAAATGGTAACTTTGTAGACGGAAACGCTCTACTTGTTGGGGACTCAAGAAACCACAGTGATTGGGCAAAACATATTAAGAAATTACAACAAAATCCTAATTTAGTTAAGGATATGGGTGAAAGATTATATGAAACAGTTTCCGCAAAATATGATTTAAATATAGTAACAAAAGCAAGACAAGAATTTTATAAATCCATAGTATGATAAAACATCCAATAAACAAAATTTTATTTATTGACATTGAGACAGTAGGAGTATCAAGTAATTTTGAAAACTTCAAAAAAGACTATCCCGAGTTGTCATTTCAGTTCACTAATTATCAAGATTGGTTTTTAAAAAGATTTACTGAAGATTCAGGAAAATCGATTGAAGAAATATTTGAATTAAGAGCTGCTTTAATACCTGAATTTTGTAAAATAATTTGTGTATCTGTTGGATTTTTAGACCCTAAGGGTGAAGTTAAAAAACAAACTTTTTTTAATTCAGATGAAAAAGTTCTATTAACAGAAGTTAACCAATTACTGAATAGAGTCGATAAATTAGGTTTTGTTTTATGTGGTCATAATTTAAAGAATTTTGACATACCTGTATTAGCGAAACGAATGATGATTAATGGAGTTTTACCATCAGGTATTTTACCATCATACGACACTAAACCTTGGGAGATTAAGGCGATTGATACAAAAGAAATATGGCAATACGGTCAATTTGGGGCAATCAGTTCTTTAGAATTAATGTGCATTTCTTTAGGTATTGAAAGTTCTAAAAATATGGAAATCACAGGTAGTAAAGTTCATAACTCGTTTTGGAATGAAAATAAGTATGATGAGATTAAAGAATATTGTGAGAAAGATGTGGAAGTATTAATAAATGTAGTCAAAAAAATAACATATTTATGAACGATTTTAGTGATGAAATGAACGAATTGGAATCATTAATTGAAAATAATCAGTATGACTTATTGATTAATAAATTAAAAGATTCATTTGGTATTGATATCCAAGGACTTGAGGATGACATAGATGAAAATTCAGGTAAAGTTTTAGTAAAATATACTTCAGATGAAGATTATGAATTAAAGTACAATTATCTAAGTGATAGTGGATTTGATTTATATTCATCCGAAGAAATTACATTACCACCTTTAGGTAGAGCCCTAATTCCAACAGGAATTAAATTTGATATTCCTGAAGATTTTGAAATCCAAGTAAGGTCAAAAAGTGGTTTAGCAATTAACCAAGGGTTAATGGTTTTAAATAGTCCTGGGACAGTTGACCAAGGATATACAGGAGAAGTTAAAGTTATAATTTTTAACGTTAATTCAACTCCATTTACAATTACTAAAGGAATGAAAATTGCTCAGGGGGTTGTATCAAGATGTACCGGAGGTAAATGGGTTAATCTTGTTAAAATAGATAAAATTAATAATAAAGATAGAAACGAAAATGGTTTCGGAAGTACAGGTATATGATAACAATAGGATATAGTACAAGAAGTAGTAATAAAAATTTTCAAGAATATCTTAAAAAGTCAGCAGGTAATCCTAAAGTTCAGATTATTGAAAAAGTTAATAATGGGGAAAAAAATCTTTCTCAGGTTTATAATGAAATACTTTCAGAATCAATATATGATATTGTAGTGTTATGCCATGACGATATATATTTTGACACTAATAATTGGTCTCAAAAATTAGAAAAATTATTTAAGAGAAATGACCAGTTTGGAATAGTTGGTGTTGCGGGTACTACTGAATTACCTAAAAGCGGAATGTGGTGGGAAGATAGAAGTAAAATGTGGGGTATTGTAAATCATGAAAATGATGGAAAAAAATGGGAGTCAAGATATTCCGATTCATTAAACAATGAAATTAAAGAAGTGGTAATTGTTGATGGGGTTTTTATCGCAATCAACAAAAAAAGAATAGTTGAGAATTTTGATGAGTCAGTTGGGGGATTTCATTTTTATGATGTTAATTTTTGTTTCAAAAATTTTTTAAAAAATGTTAAAATAGGAGTGACCACCATTGTAAGATTAACTCACAAGTCAATTGGGATGACTAATAATTCTTGGGAAAAAAACAGAGTTAACTTTTCAAAAAAATATAAAGATGAACTACCCAAAAAAATTATTTTAGATGATTTGAGAAATTCAAACATTTTATTTTTTTCAGAATTACAGTCTTCAAATGACATCTCGTTTAAAATTTTAGAATCAATAAATCAAAATAACAATGTTACATTAATCACCACAAATAAAATTAACATAAATAAAATAAAAATTTTAAATGTTAATTCATGTCCCGGTTTTAAAATGGGAGATGGTAAATGGGTAATGAATACTCCTAACGGACCTCAAGTCTCAAAAGAAAATGTTTTTTATAAAATTTACGAACCAAAAATTGATTTAATAGTATTTGACGATACTAAATTTTTGAATATAATTCAAAATTTATATCCAACACATAAAAAAGTTTTTTATGTGAAAAATTATCTAAGTTTTGATAGTAATTTAATTGATTTAAAAATAATAGATAAATTAATATTTGAAAATGAATCAGTTTTGACTACAGTATCAATGATGTCAAATATTGATGAAGATAAAAAGTATGTAATACAAAATAATGACTCTTTTAAATCTGAGTTGTTATCAATAATTAACAATAGTGAAATTGTTACAAATACTAAAATAAAAATTTTAACTGGATTCTCAGATAAGGGAGGTTCGACAACATTTTTTGTTAATTTAACTAATGAATTAAATAAAAATGGATATGACTGTACGTTATATGGTCCTCACAACTGGCATTTAAATAAATGTAAATCGGCTTTATCAAATGAACTATCCTTAGATAAAAATGATACTTTAATTTGTCATTTTGTTGATTTACAACAAAGACCCATGGTTAATAAAGTAATACTTTCATGTCATGAGAAAAATTTATACTCAGTTTCAGAAAAAAGACAGTTTTGGGATACTGCAGTATTTTTAAATACTGAACACAGAAATTACCACTCAGGTTACACTGGTGATTATGTAATAATCCCTAATTTAAAAGAAAATCTAAATAAAACAGAGAAACCTGAAAAGGATTTAATAGCTGGCATTATAGGTTCTATTGATAAAAACAAACAAACTCACGTATCAATTCAAAGAGCGTTAAAAGACGGATGTACAAAAATTTACATTTTTGGTGGTATTAATGACCAAAAATATTATGCCGATTTTGTTAGACCTTTAATTTCTGAAAATGTCATACATAAAGGTCATGTAGAAAATAAACAAGAAATGTATAATATGGTTGGTAGGGTGTACCAATCTTCAATAAGTGAGTGTGCCTCGTTGGTTAAGGATGAATGTTATCAAACTAATACTAAATTTTTTGGTAACAACTCAACAAATCACATTGTCTCAGATTTAGATAATAATGAGATTTTAAATAAATGGATAGAATTAATTAAATTATAAAATGGAAAAACCTATAATACACGCTTATTTTATATGTTATAATGAAGAAGTAATATTACCTCATTTATTATCTCATTATTCTAAATTTTGTGAAGAAATAACAATACTTGATAATGGGTCTAATGATAGAAGTGTAGAAATAATAAATTCATTTAAAAATACAAAAATAATTCCTTACGATTCTAATGGAGAACTTAATGACGCGATATACATTTTAATTAAAAATCAAATATGGAAAAAAAGTATAGGTATTGCAGATTACGTCATAGTGGGAGACACGGACGAATTTATATATCATGAAAATATTTTAGATTTTTTAACAAAATCAAAAAATGAGGGGTACACTTTATTTAAACCTCATGGACATCACATGGTATCTGACATTGATTTTAACTTAGAAAAAGATGACAACATTTTTGAAAAAGTTAATGAGGGGGTTAGAACTGAAGTATTGGATAAAATGATGATGTTTGATTGTAATAAAATAAAAGAAATAAATTATTCATTTGGTTGTCATTTGGCAAATCCTGTGGGAGAAGTTAAAATTTATAATAACTCTGACTTAAAAATGTTACATTATAAATTTTTAGGTATTAAATTACATAATGAAAAATATAAAATTAGAGCTGAAAGATTAAGTAAGTTCAATTTACAAAATGGTTTAGGGTCTTATTATTTGATGAGTAAAGATGAACAAATAAAAGATTATACAGGATACGTAAATCAAAGAAAAAAAGTCATATAATGATTATTATAACCACAGTATATAATTGTGAAAAATATATAGAAAAATGTTTATTAACAATAATGTCACAGACATTTAAAGATTTTAAATGTTACATAACAGATGACATGTCAACCGATAATTCAGTTAGTTTAATTGAAAATATTATAAAAGGAGATAATAGATTCATACTAATAAAAAATAAAACCAAGTTATATCAACCAGGTAACTATGACCAAGTTATTAGAAATAATGAAGAAATTTTAGATAATGAAGTTATAGTTGAAATTGATGGTGACGATTGGTTACCGAACTCAAAATGTTTGGAAAAAATCAAAAAAGTCTATGAAAATGAATCGATTTGGATAACCAATGGTTCCTTTAAATATTCTTCAGGAGCAAATGGTTTTTCATCTAAACAAAAAATAGATGAAAATCTTAGAAATAGTCGAATGACTTGTTCACATATGAGAACTTGGAGAGCATTCCTTTGGAGAAAGATAAATCAAAATGATTTAAAAGATGAAAATGGGGTATACTGGAGAGTTACTGGAGATTTGGCATTTATGTTTCCAATGTTAGAAATGTCAGGTGAAGAACATTATCATTTTATAGATGATATAGTATATGTTTACAATGAACAAAATCCTATTAATGACCATAAGGTAGATTTAACTTTAGTTAATGAAATTGCAAATAAAATAAGAAACAAAAAAAAATATGAGAAAATTTATAGTTTGGGGTCATAAAGATAATAATTATTCTCATCATAAACACACATATTATAATATAATGAAAAATATATTATCAACAATATGATACACATATACTCAATACAATACAATAGACCTGAATTTATTTATTTACAAAAAAAATCTTTTGAAAAATTTATAAAAGATTTTAAATTTACAGTAATTGACAATTCCGTAGATATTAATATTTCTAAAGAAATTAAAGAAATATGTAATAATAATAATTTAAAAGTTATTGAAACTGAAAATAAGTTTGACAGTAGACAAAACGGACTACATTTATTTTCTCACGAAGTTGGAATCAATTGTTTTCTGAATGAATTAAAAAATAATCATAGTATTAATGATATTGTAGTATTACTTGACCATGATGTTTTTTTAATTTCTGATTTATCCAAAATTTTAAATAAGATAATTAATCACTCAATTTTAACAATAAAACAAACAAGAGAACATGTTTATTACTGTTGGCCTGGACTTACAATTTTTAATTTAAATAAGTGTCCAAATATAAATGAAATCTCTTTTGATGGATGTAAATTATTAAATGGGGAATGGTCTAATATCGATGGGGCTCATACTGACACTGGAGGACATAGTTATTTTTATTTAAAAAAATATGAAAAAGACATAAAATTTTTAGATATTTCAGAAAATTTTGTAGAGACTGTTGAGGGCATAAAAGATAATCATATATTTTATCATTTCTACGATGGTAGTCAGTGGTCAAAATATTCTAACGATATATGGAATAATAAATTTGAAAAAATTAAAAATATTTTACAATGAAAATTGGATTACTTATTATTGCGACAAATAGATATACAGAATTTTTACAGGATTTAATTAAAAGTTCGGATAAATTTTTCTTACCAAATCATAATGTCACATATTTTATTTTCACAAATAAGGATATTAATATAAACTCAAGTAGAAATATCGTTAAGATTAGTACCGAACACAAAGATTGGCCATGGATGACTTTAGGTAGATATAAAATTTTTGTTGATAATAGTAGTGAATTATCAAAAATGGATTACCTATACTATTGTGATGTAGATATGAAATTTGTGAGTGTTACTGAAGATGAAATTTTAAGTGAACGTGTTGCAACCTTACATCCTGGATTTTATCAAAACGTCAGTTTATCAAACGATGCGTTAGAAAAAAATCAAAATTCACTTGCATATTTACCACCAAATACAATACAAAATTATTTTGCAGGAGGATTTAATGGAGGTACAAGTTATGAATTTTTAAAAATGTCATTGGAAATTTCAAAAAACATTGAATTAGATTTATCGTTGTACAATATTATTGCAGTGTGGCATGACGAAAGTCATATGAATAAATATTTTTTTAAAAACCCACCTACAAAAATATTACCTCCATCATATTGCTATCCAGATAATATAAATGCAACACACGGTATAAGGTTACCATTTGACCCAATTTTACTCGCATTGACTAAAAACCATTACGAATATAGAAAAATATAAAACAATATTATAGGTAAAGAGTATTATCTAATGGGTTAACCCTTAAAATTTTAAAAAAACCATAATTCTATTACAGAAGATATAACAATCAAATTACTAAAAATGATTTCAATACTACTACCAACATATAATGGTGAAAAATACATTAAACAATCAATAGATTCAGTATTAAATCAAACATTTACTAAATATGAACTACTTATTGGTTTTAATGGTACCACAGATAATAGTATAGAAATTGTTAAAGATTATTCTGATAATAGAATAAAAATTTTTGATTATGGAGAAAACAAAGGTAAGGCAAAAACTTTAAATAAATTATTGTTAGAGGCAAAATATGATTGGATTGCACTACAAGATGATGACGATATTTGGCTTGAAAAAAAATTAGAAAATCAAGTTAAGTTTTTAAACGAATATGATGTTATAGGTACTTTAATATCTTATATTGACGAAAATGGTTATTTTAAAGGGGAACCCATTTTACATACGGAACACAACGAAATAGTTAATAGGTGTTTATTTGGTGATAATCAAATGGCAAACAGTAGTGTTTTATTAAAAAAATCCGATATACTTAAATTAAATGGATGGTCAGAAAATTTAGATAAATTATCTGAGGAAGGTTATCAACCGTTAGAAGATTACGAATTATGGTTACGATTAATAAAATCAGGTAAAAAATTTACTAATTTAAATCAAAATTTAGTCTTACATAGAGTACATAATAATAGTAAATTTAATAATAAAACATACAATTTAAATAAAGTTTTAGAATATGTTAATAAAATTTAGTGATATAGTTAAAAAATATGGTATCCCAAAGGGTATAATTCACATAGGGGCTCACTTAATGGAAGAAAGAGAAGATTACTTGTCTTATGGATTAAATAACACTGTTTGGATTGAAGCTAATCCTAAAATATATGATAAAATTAATCATATAAACAACCAAAAAACAAGTGAGAAAATTTATAATTTTGCAATATCAGACATAGATAACCAAAAATATAAATTTAATGTTACCAATAATGGTGAATCGTCTTCAATATTAGAGTTAGATAAACATAAAGAATATCATCCACATGTTTTTGTAACTGAAATCTTGGAGGTTAATTCAAAAAGAATTGATACGTTAATTAGAGAGAATGATATCAATATTATAAATTATGATTTTATAAATATCGATATACAGGGAGCTGAATTATTAGCAATAAAAGGTTTTGGTGAATTATTAAATAATGTTAAATTTATCTATACCGAAATAAACACAAATTCAATTTATAAAGATTGTGCATTAGTTAGTGAAATTGACGAGTATTTAAGTAAATATGGGTTTAATAGAGTTGAAACTTTCTTAACAGAGTTTGAGTGGGGTGACGCTCTTTATTTAAAAATATAAAAAATGAAATTTGGTGTTTTTTATAATTATTTAGAAAATGGTCCAGGTAAAGTTGCTAAAAATTTAGTACAAGGCTTATCTGAAATATCAGCTAATTTTTCTGTTAATACTTCTTGTGATTTTGATATCATACTACAAAATTGTGATAGATTAAATCACAATTTATCTAATTGTTTTATTGGCCCTAACATTTGTACATTACCGATTGATAACCCAAAAGTAATGAACTATGAAAACTATAAAAAAATAATAGTTCCTTCTAATTGGGTTAAAAATTTATATTTGAAATGGTTACCTGAAAATAAAATATTGGTATGGCCAACAGGTATTAATACTGAGTTATTTCAAGACACATTAAATTTTAAAAAAACTGTTGATTGTTTAATTTATTTTAAAAGAAGAGATTATAGTGAATTAGAATTTGTAAAAAATATATTAAATACCTATAATCAATCTTTTGAAATATTACAATATGGGAATTATTCGGAAAGTACATTTTTAGATTTAACTAAAAAATGTAGATATGCATTTATACTGGACAATAGCGAAAGTCAAGGTATTGCGATACAAGAAATAATGTCTTCAAATCTACCATTATTTGTGTGGGACATTGAATATTGGATTGACAGAGGAGAGGAATATAAAGTTTTCGCAACTTCTGTTCCGTATTGGGATGACGTTTGTGGTATTATAGAAACAAAAAAAGATTTTACTTACGATAGATTTAAATTATTTTTAGATAATATAAATGACTTTAACCCTAGGTCTTTCATTACTAAAAACCTGTCGTTAAAAGATAAGGCAAATGAATTAATAAAAAACTTTTAAAAAATTATGTTTTAGATAAAATTATAGTAATCAATTTAGATATTGCGAATGAAAGAAAAAAAAGAATTATTAATTCTTTTAATAGAATTAATTTAAATTTAAATGATGTTATTTTTTTACCGGCCTTTGACGCAAATCATTTAAATAATTTTTTTGAAAGAAGTTTACATAGTCATAACATGAATAGAACTTTTGCAAAAGGTGAATTATGTTGTACATTATCACATATTTTGGCGATAAAATTATCAAAAGCTATGGGATATAAAAACGTTTTAATTTTAGAAGATGATGTTGAAATTTGTGATGATTTTTTAAATAGATTAAACGTGTTAGAATCACAATTACCTACTGATTGGAACCAAGTATACATTGGTGGTATGACAGACTTAAATAATTTACAACATTACTCAAATAATATGTATCGTATTAATAAATTAGACGGTACTCATTCATATATTTTAAATCATAACTCCTTTGATACAGTGGTGGAACAAATGTTAAGTTTTTCTTCAGCTACTGATGGTGAATATGAAATTTTAAGAATGAATGGAAAAATAAATGCATATGCATTTATACCCTTTTTTACATATCAAACGGACAATTATTCTTATATATGTAATGAGGATAAAGATATGTATGGTCCATCACATAAAAATTTTGCAAATAGGTTATGAAAAATTTAAATGACTCTCCAAACATTTTAAACATTAAAGGAAAAGATGTTTGTGTATTAACATGGTTTAATTCAAATATAGTATATGATATATATGAAAATCAAAAAAAAGTATTTGACAAATTAGAAATGTCAATTGATTGTTATTTTGATGAAAGCCTAACACATGCTAAATTTATGGACCATTCATTAAAAAATTTTAAATCGGATATTTTTATATTTTTTGATTTAGATTGTATCCCAACAGATAAAGGGTTATATGAAAATATTGTAAATGAACTTACAAAAGAAGAATGTATAATTGGAATTGAACAATCGGCGAATCATTTAGACCCAAATTTTATATATGCAGGTCCAGCATGTTTTGCAATTACTAAAGAACTATACGATAAACTAGGACAAATATCTTTTGACGGTACTCAGAGAAGTGATGTCGCACAAGAACATTCATATGTTTGTTATGAAAAAGGTGTAAAAGTAAAATTTTTTGAGTTGGTTTCAAGTAAGAATAACAAATGGAAATTAGGACCTGATAGATTTTTTGGTAATGGGTGTTTTTATAAATTAAATGAGAATATAATATATCACCAGTTTCAAACACCATTACTTGAAGAAAAAACAGATTTTTTTAGTAAGTGTGAAAAAATAATTAATAACAATTTTTAATAAAAAAATGCAAAATTTAGTAATAATAACGTCAGTATTAAACATTTCAAATAATCCTTTGTCATATACTAATACTAGAAGTATATACTCATATGAAGAAAGATTAGAACAAACCATAAAAACAATTGAAAGTTTAGATAAAATAAAAAATAAACACATTTTTTTTGTTGAAACCTCTGAGGTTCCGAGCAAAGATGAAAAAATTATAAAAGATAAAGTTGACTTTTATTTGAATTTAAATGATAATTTAAAAATAAAAGAAAATGTTAATGGTTTATTTAAAAATTCTGGAGAAGCTCTTCAAATATTATCATGTTTAAAAACATTAAACTTAATGGATTATGATAATATAATAAAAATATCAGGTAGGTATTGGTTAAATGAAAATTTTACAGATAGTTTATTTAATAATGAAGATAACATATTTAAAAAATGCGAAAACGCACCTTGTTTTTATACTATCTTATATAAGGTAAATAAAAAATATTTTTCAAATTATATTCAAGCATTAAATGAAACGTATGAATATACAGAACAGATTGAAACTGTTTTTTTAAGAAATTTTATAAATAATTGTATTCAAGTTGACCAATTAGGTGTAACCGGAAACATAAGTGTTAATGGAGAATTAATCATAAAATGAAAAAAGAAGTTATTTTAATTACCGGTGTTGCTGGTTTATTAGGTAGTCGATTATCCGACTGGATTATACAAAATCACCCCGAATACAAAATTGTTGGTATTGATGATTTAAGTGGTGGGTATAAAGAAAATATAAACGATGAAGTTACATTCATAAAAATGAATTTAATTGACAGAACTAAATTATTTTCTGTTTTCAAAAAATATAAGCCAAAATATGTTTACCATATGGCGGCTTATGCCGCAGAAGGATTGTCACCCTTTATACGTAATTATAACTATCAAAACAATTTGTTAGCAACAACTAATATTGTAAATGAATGTATTAAACACAGTGTTAATAGACTAATTTTCACATCAACATTGGCGGTATATGGTCATGGATACGGTGGTATTTTTGATGAAAATCAAACGCCTAAACCCATCGACCCATATGGTGTTGCAAAATACGCTTGTGAATTAGATATACAAATAGCTGGAGAACAACACGGTTTAGATTGGTGTATAATAAGACCACATAATGTTTATGGTATTAAACAAAACATTTGGGATAAATATCGAAATGTATTAGGGATTTGGATGTACCAATACTTACACAACGAACCAATGACAATATTTGGTGATGGTACACAAACTAGAGCATTTAGTTATATTGATGATAATCTTGAACCTCTTTGGAATGCAGCAATTCTACCATTGGCATCTAAACAAATTATTAATTTAGGTGGTATAGAAGAAATTACTATAAATGAAGCTTGCGACACATTAATTGACGTTATTGGGGGTGGGGAAAAAATATATTTAGAACAAAGGTATGAAGTTAAAAATTCAATTCCTACGTGGGAAAAGTCAGTTGATATTTTAAATTATAAATATAAAACTAACCTAAAACAAGGTTTAGAAAATATGTGGCAATGGGCAAAATTACAACCAAATAGAGATAGATTTGTTTGGCCGTTTTATGAAATAGAAAAAGGTATATACAGTTTTTGGAAAAAATAATATAAAAAAAATATGGAAAATAAATTAACTTTAAATGAAATAGGAATAGAATTTAACTCGGACAAATCATCAAAATGGCATGATTATTTAGAATTATACGATAAACATTTTAATATTTACCGTGATAAAAAAATAAATATTTTGGAAATAGGAATTTTATTTGGTGATTCATTAAATATATTTTACAAATATTTTGAAAATGCAATGATTTATGGGTTGGATATTGAAGACAAATCCCATTTAAATAACGAAAGAATTACTACAATTCATGGCAACCAATCTGATGAAATATTACTGTCAAAGTTTGAAGATGACTCATTTTCAATAATACTTGACGACGGGTCTCATAAAATGTTTCATCAACAAATTAGTTTTGGATTTTTGTTTAAAAAATTAAAAAGTGGTGGAATCTATGTTATAGAGGATTTACATACAAGTTTTGATGAATATTCTGAGAATATATCACATGGAAATTCATTATTTGGTATTGAGGATGGTAATAGGACCATGGATTTTTTAAAGGGAATTCAGGAAGGTAATTATATTAATAAATATCTACCTGAAGAACAATATAAATATTTGTTAGAAAATATTGAAAGTATTGAAATAGTAGAGACAAGTAGAAAAGATAATAATACATTTTCAATCACATCAATAATAAGAAAAAAATAAAATATTATGATAATTGATAGTAAAAAAATATTTTTAGAAGATTTAGAATTTTTAAAATATGACGTACATAAAAGTCATTTTTTATTAGACAAAAAGGAGCATTACCGATTATTAACATACATAACAAAATTATATAATGATATTGTAATTCTTGACTTAGGTACTGCTGACGGTTATTCTTGTATATCCTTAGCTCAAAATATGAGAAATAAAGTTATAACATACGACATACTTGATAAAAAATTACCATTTATAGATGAGTATAAAAATGTAACGTTTAAAAAATTAGATGTTAATGAAGAAAATGAGGAAGTTATAAAAAGCGCCAAAATTATTTTATTAGATATAGACCCTCATGATGGTTTACAAGAAAAAAAATTTATAGATTTATTAGAAAGAATAAATTATAAAGGTTATGTTATCTGTGATGATATTCATTTAAATGAATCTATGCAAAAATGGTGGGACAATGTAAAATTTGAAAAATATGATTTAACGAATGTTGGACATTGGTCAGGGACGGGGTTAATTAATTTTTTTAATGATGATAATTTTAAAATAATTTAAGATAAAAATTATGAAGATAGCATTTTCGTATAAAGGAACTTTTAATATTGATTATATAAAAAAATATTCAGTTGATAAAAATCTTTTAAATAATGCTAATGAAACAATAACAAACCATTTTGATAAAATATTTTCAATTTTTGAAAAAAACAATTATAATTATGATATTTTTATTTCAACGTATGACATAGATAAGAATATTAATGATTTGTGGTTAAAAAAATACAAACCAAAAAAATCATATTTTGGAAATTCAGATTATTCATCTCCGACACATATACCACAATTGTTACATTTTAAGAGACTAATAGACATGATTTTAAACCAACAAAGTCAAACTAATCAAGAATATGATTTATTTGTTTTTACTAGGTTTGATATAAAAATGTTTAAAAATTTTAATGAATTAAATATTGATTATGATTCATTTAATATAGTTTTTAAAAATTCGTTTGGGAACTGTGACGATAATTTTTTTATTTTTAATAAAAAATTTTTTAACTCCTTTGTTGAATCAATAAATTCATTATACAGTAGTAATAAAATAATACACGAGATAAATCATGAATTAGTTAATAGGGGTATAAATATTCATTATATGGAGAATTTTAATCCGGACACATATATGGGACATAATGCATTTGAATTTGTTAGATGTGGTTCAAATCCTGAAGACCCGTTTGGTATTAATTCTAACTTTAAACGATAAATATGGACTGCGTTTTAATTCAGGCTAACGGAAATAATGTTAGGCTTGGTAAATATTTTAAACAACCTAAATATGAATTATTTTATAAAAATAAAAGAATAATAGAACATATAATAGACAATACAATTAAATCCAATCATGACGTTTTTTTAGCAATAAGAGAAGGAACAATTCCTAATTTTGACACTAAAAATGTAAATTTAATTTATTGTACTAAAACAGAAACAAGAGGTGAAACATTGAGTCAATGTTTTAAACATTTAAAAAAATATGAATCAATTATCATTCATGATTGTGACGTTATTATAGATTTTGAAATTTTAAAAGAACTCAACAAAAATTCAATTGCAATTACAAATTATAAATTTGATGGGTTAAAATATGGATTTATTGATTTAGATAAAAATTTTAAATACATATCCGGTAATGAAAAATCAAAAGAAGAGGCATATATTACAATAGGAGCTTACTCAGTAACAAATTTAGAATTTTCAAATTTTTTACAAACTACTGAATTTGAATCTCTCATAGATTATTACAACACCTCGATAGAAAAAACTGTTGTTTTTTCAAAAAAACATATTAATTTAGGTGATATACATTCTTATTTTCAAAATTTATGATAGTTGTTGTTGATTTTGATGGTACAGTAGCTCTTGGGGATACCTCAAACATTGATAATATGATACCAAACATGTCAATTATTTCCATAATAAATGAAATGTATAATGATGGTAATATTATAAATATTGTTACTGCCAGGGGTTCAAAAACATGTACTTCTTTAAAACAAAAAGAAGAAAAATATTTTAATAAATTAAAAAATTGGCTATATAAATACAATGTAAAATACCATAATATTTCTTTTAATAAAGAATATGGTGACATATACATTGACGATAGAGCATTTAATATTAAAGAAACTTTTTTTTATCAAAAATTAGACTCACATTTTACGACAAATAAAGTTAGAAGATTTAATGACATTGTTGTAAAAAAAACAGATTCAAGTGTTTCTGAATTTAACTGGTATA
>Ga0222712_10002131_pt1 | contig 23190 bp, 21 predicted proteins | sample C33_657DmetaG_FD_165043 | JGI IMG/M metagenome (GOLD analysis project Ga0222712, IMG submission 165043) | Estuarine water microbial communities from San Francisco Bay, California, United States - C33_657D | ecosystem: Environmental > Aquatic > Marine > Unclassified | place: USA: California... | reverse complement strand
GTTATCGTATTCCATCTAGTGGATTGAGATTGAATCCTGATAACAATTTAAGCATATTGTCAACTGTTGAACCAGGGGATGTTGTAATTGTTACAAGTATGATACCAACTGCTACACCAAATCAGGAAGTGTATATACAGAATGTTAACAAGACAGGAACACAGTCTGTTTACAGAGCTAACACACTGACCAGAACTTGGTTAACACAACCTTTACAAAATGTAGATACTATTATTTACGTAGAAGACGTTACCAAAGTAACTGAAAATATTGTTCAAACTGAAGTAGCACCCGCACCAGTTGACGGCATAACAAGCATAGGATTAGAAGGTGACAAGCGTATCATTACACAAGTTATTGTGAAGAATGGTGCAACAACATTACCTTCAACTTCATACTATGTTGACTTAGAAAATCTAGCACCTATTCTAAGAATTACTGCTGGAGTAACAACAGGTGACACCTTAACTATTACTGTTATTTTGGGTAACTTGATATACGTTAACGGTGAACAGATTCGCTTTACTACGGTAGATTTTGACGCAAATACATTGTCAGGACTACAACGTGGTGCCAACGGAACCGGAGAACAGACATATATACCTGCATACACTACTGTATACGGTATATTGTCTACAAATCAACTACCTGCAGTATACAATGGATTCAGTTGGAATTCGTTTAATTATAATCTAGTAGACGGTGATCCATTACAGATCAGCACAACTTACAGTGCTAATTTCTTAAATGCAGATGTTCCATAAGAGATAAATAAGTAAATGAATAATAATCAAGAAAATAAAATAGAAGACACACCGGAAGTTGGGGCAAAACCCAACGAAACCGGTGGGTTTTATTTTTCATCTTTTCTAAAAATAACAGACCCAGAAACTAAAGAAGTTCTGGTTCAAACACGGGGCGATAACTAATGTCAGTAATAACACTATCATATAAAGTAGAGGGTTTTCTTAAGATTTACGACCCTAACAACGGAGAAGTCTTTGTTGATAAGCATAATGCTATTAACTATGAAAATATGTCAGAAGCTATTGCTGATACATTAAGTAGTCGTGGTTACGGAGAAATCTATCAAATGGCATTTGGTAACGGTGGTGCGTCAGTTGATGAGACTGGAGTTATTACATATTTGCCCCCAAACACGACAGGTCAAAATGCGGCATTATACAATCAAACCTACGCTAAAATCGTAGACGATACTAGTGTTTTTAACTTAGACCCTACAAGAAATAAGATGACTGTATCGCACACTACAGGTCGTGTATATACAGATATTTTAGTCCAATGTTTGTTAGACTACGGTGAGCCGTCAGGTCAGGCAGCATTTGATAATAGCACACAAACTGATTCAAGCTATATTTTTGATGAATTAGGTCTATTAGCTAATTACGGTACTGATACTAATGGAAACGTCATAACTCGACTATTAACTCACGTTATTTTCCACCCAGTCCAAAAGAGTTTAAATAGACAAATTCAGATCGACTATACAGTCAGAATTCAAGCAATGACGAACTTAGTCACAATTTAAGATAAATAAAAGAGAACACCGGAGTAATTCAACATGGCATATACAATTGTAAAAAGTGATGGAACTGTATTAACAACCATCGCTGACGGTACCATAAATACCACTAGCACTTCCGTAGGACTTCCTGGAAGAAACTATGCAGGTTATGGTCAACAACTAGACACAAATTTTGTCCATCAACTAGAAAATTTTGCAGATTCAACCCCTCCTGCTAATCCATTAACAGGACAATTATGGTATAACACTAATGCAAACACATTGTATGTTTGCCCAACAGACGGATTAGCCAACGCAAATGCGTGGGTATCATTGGCAGTTAGTTCTGCAAACTCAACATCTACATTCGGTTCTGTTCAAGTTACTGGCAATTTGACTGCTAACAACGTTACAGCAAACAACAATATTACTGGTGCAAATGGTGTATTTACTAACATTTCGGTGAGTTCGACAGCTAATATCAGTTCAGGTACAGCAAACATTGGTACTGGTAACATCAGTACATTAAACACACAGGTTATCAGTGCAGGTTCACAATCAACTACAGGTACATTGACAGGTGTTTGGACAGCTAACGGTGCAGGAACTGCAAACAGTGTTGCAGGTACAAGTATGTGGGTTACTGGTGGTAACTTAGTAGTTACTGGTTCAGGCAACGTAGGTATCAGAACAGACAATTATTATTATGCTAACGGTGTTGCGATTAGCTTTGCAGGTTCATATTCAAACAGTAACGTAGCTTCATATCTACCAACATACAATGGTGCAATTCTTGCAACTACAGTTACTGCAACTACACTAACAACTGGTGCAAATACAACAGCTGGTACTATTACTGGAAACTTCTCGTTAAGTGCAGGTTCACGACTAAATGCAACATACGCTGACTTGGCTGAGCGTTTTGAAGCCGACAGTTTTTATGATGCAGGAACAGTTGTAGAATTAGGTGGCGACAAAGAAATTACTGCAGTGCAATATGAACTAAGTGATGACGTATTTGGAGTAGTATCTTCTACAGCGGCTTATTTAATGAATTCGGCAGCCGGTGACGATGCAACTCATCCACCAGTAGCTGTCGGTGGTCGAGTACCTGTTAAAGTAATAGGCAAAGTTCGTAAAGGTCAGCGTCTTGTATCTGCAGGTAATGGTATAGCACGTGCCGCAAAACCAGGGGAAGCAACTGCTTTCAACATCATTGGACGTGCCTTAGAGCATAAAACAACAGATGAAATAGGGGCCGTAGAAGCCTTCGTTAAAATAAATTAAGGATAAACAATGAGTTACGCACAATTTGGAACAATCGCGGCAGCAGACTTTAACACGTTGGTAGGTGGAAATCCTACTTCAACTGCTAACACACTAAATGCTACTTGGGCCACTGGTTCAGGCGCCGCAGGTTATGGTCAGACTGCACAAGCAAACGTATCAGTAGGTCAAACTATTGGGGCATCTGAGTGGGCTAACTTAGTTAATAGAACAGCAAGCGCCGCATCACATCAGGGTTCAAGCATTACTAGTGTTACTGCTCCTAGTGCAGGTGGCGTTATCACTTACTTGTCTGCTATTCCTACTAACTTACAAACAATTTACACAAATAGACGTAATGCCGCAACACAAAGCTCTACTACAAGTAATGCAGTAGTGTCAGGTGCAACTTGGTCAAGTATCGCTACATTCACCCATACAGCAACATTTGCTAACGGTGATGCCGCACGTTACTTCTTCAATTCAGGTGGTCAATTGGCAATCACTGTATCACACGCCAATACAACATCAGGTATTAACTTGTTGATGAATCAGTTATGTACTAACGTTGGAACAGTTGTATTAAGTTCAGTAACTAGTGGTTCTGCTACTATTGCAGGAACATCATATAATGGTATTACTAAAGTAGGCGGCGGCGGCAATAGCCCTACTATTTCTACAAATAGTGGTTACTATAACTTAACTACAAGTAATGCTAACGTATTCTATCAAACAGCATCAACAGGTCCATCGGGTTATCTAAGTACAAACATTAACATCTTCATTAAGACAAATGGAACAGTTGGTTCAAATGGTGATGTAGGTAACGTTGTTACAATTTATACAGTTTGGGACGAGATTCCAAATGGTCTAACAGTTGGAACAGGTGCAACAACTACATTAACAGTTCGTCCACCTGAAGTTACTAATTTGGCTAACACTTGGGGAACAATTTCCCTAGCTGGTTCAGTATCACAATCTTAATTTTTTAGCATCTTGGTATCTATCTAAATACTCTTAGGAGTAAACAGATGGATACCAAAACCTTAATCAGCGAGGCGAAAGCCAGATTTAATCACAACGCTGCCAAAGCCCAATTAAAAGACAAATACGATGGTAAGCTTATTATAGCCGATCAAGGGGGACTTTGGAAAGCGACCCCTGAACTTATCTCTTTTCTTGATTCAGCGTCAGAAGATAACTTTGTCATACTAATTGATAACTTTGACAACCCTGTACAAGTTGACAGAGAAAAACTATTAACAGTACTAAAAGGCACATATCAAAAAGTTATGCTTGAATGGCATAAAGAGTGGAAAGAACTAGAGTCAAAACGATGAACAGAGGAGCAATATTATTTGCCTTCAACTCGCCAAAGTTTAATTACTATGATATGGCAGTTGCTACTGCAAAAAGAGTAAATCACTTTTTAGATATGCCAGTTACTGTTGTAACTGATGAAGCTTCTATATCTGAATCACCCTATAAATTTGATAAAACTATACTTGTTGAACCAGATAAAAGTAATAGTAGAGATTGGGGTATGTGGATCAATAAAGGTCGGTATCAAGCATATGCACTAAGTCCGTATGACGAAACATTATTGCTTGATACTGATTATATGGTCAACTCTAACAAGATATTAGACGTATTCAATTACTATGATGACTTTTGTTGTCATAATAAAACTAGTTTCTTAATGCAACCAGGACTGCCACAAGAAGTTCTTAGTGTGTATAGTTTTGACACACTTTGGGCTACTGTAGTTGCTTTTAAGAAATCAAGTCGTACTAAACAAATTTTTGAATGCTTAGAAATGGTTCAAAAGAATTTTGAACATTATAGTAACCTTCACGGATTCGTTGCTGGAACATTCAGAAATGATTACGCATTGACGTTAGCGTTAAGAATAGCGAACGGTCATTCAAGTGTTAAACAAGATTTTATACCTTGGAACTTAGTACATCTGGGACAAAAGAATGTACACATCTATAGAAACAATGATGATGAGTTTAATACTGAATATACTGTAATGTACGACAATTGGCAACGTGGCAAAATCAAAAAAGAATATATCACAATAAAAGATATGGACTTCCATGTAATGAACAAACTTAATTTTATGGAGTTAATAGCATGACCCGCGGCTTTGTAATTATGGCACAGAATACAGAAAAAACTGATTATGTAAAATGTGCAAAAGTATTAGAGCTAAGTATCAAACGTGTTATGCCTGATGCTAATGTAACTATTATAACAACTGATATGCTTCCCTATGGTGATCAAGCTATCGATAGTGATTGGAAGCTCATTAATGATTGGCAAGTATACGAAGCTAGTCCGTATGATGAAACAATTAAATTAGAAGCTGATATGTTTATCCCTAGAGATATATCACATTGGTTTGATATACTAAACATACAGGATGTAGTTGTTTGCACAAAGATACGAAATTACAAAGGGTCATTATCAGATGTAAAGGTGTATAGAAAGTTTATCGATGATAATAATCTTCCGGACACATATAACGCTATTACATATTTTAAAAAATCAGATACCGCTGAACAGTTTTATAAAATAGTTAGAGATGTGTTTGAGAATTGGGAAGAATACAAATCAATAATGAAATGTAAACCTACTGAAGAAGCAACTACTGATTGGGTATACGCAATTGCAAGTCATTTGGTAGGAGTAGAAAAAACCACACTGCCCAATTTTGATGAATTATCAATGACGCATATGAAACAATTTGTTGTAGGAACTACAACAGAAAATTGGACAGATACACTAGTCTATGAATTGTTACCTCACGCATTGAGAGTGAACACTTATGCACAAGAATATCCGTTTCACTATCATTACAAAGAATTTTCTGATAGAATCATAGAAAGCTACAAATGGAACACGTAATACTCTGGGAACAACCCCCGTTAGAAAAGCCTGAATTCAGATTATATTATGACGACAAAGGTAAAGTAGTATGTTACTCTTGTGAAAAGATTGAAGGCACATATATTGTTATTGATGCCTCAACATACGCAGCCGGTAGACCTGATTTAAGGGTAATAGATGGTAAGATATCTACTGCTGTTCCTAGTTTAGTTGTTTCAAAATTAATGCCAAATACTGAAGGTATTAGTTGTGTAGAAGAAGATATTAGTATTGTTGTTGATAGCAATTACAAAGATAAAATTATTAAATGGAAGTTAAACACATATGAACTCGAATGATATTATTGACGTTGCAGACTTAGATTGCATTTATCTAAGTTATGATGAACCGCAGAAAGAAGAATTCTGGTTAAAGATTAAGAATATGGTGCCTTGGGCTAAACGTGTTGATGGTGTGAAAGGCAGTGATGCCGCACACAAAGCCGCAGGTGAAGCAAGTGACACTGACCGTTTCATTCTAATTGACGGTGATAATATGCCAGAAGAAAATTTCTTCAACATTCAATTAGACTTTACAGGTAAAGATGAATCATTCAAACGAGCACAGTTCAGATGGAAAGCTATTAACAATATCAATGGTCTGCGCTATGGTAATGGCGGTATGAGTTCGTGGACTAAAGAATATGTTGCTAATATGAAAACACACGAACATCAAAAAGATGGCGACGTATCACGTATTGCTGACTTCTGTATGGGCGGAGACGATAATCTGTATTGGGCTATGTGGGACTGCTACTCAACGACATATCCAAATATGACACCGTTTCAAGCTTGGCGTGCAGGATTCCGTGAAGGTGTTAAGATGAGCTTAGACAGAGGCGCACGTCCTACTGTAGATCAATTTAAAGAAACAGTAGCAAGTCGTAACTTAGATAACTTAACAATATGGCATAATATTGGTCGTGATGTAGAGAACGGCGAGTGGGCTATTTATGGCGCACGTCTTGGTACATATATGACTATGCTTACTGAATGGGACCACGCTAATGTTCAATGGTTTGATAACTATATCACATTGTGGGAAGAACACGAAACAAGAGATCCTGATCGTGAATCAGCATTGCTAGGAGCCGCATTACATGATAAATTGGGACTACCGATGAATCACTTTGACGGATCACAAAGCAAATTCTTTAAGCGTCATTATGGTGCAGACAAATACAATCGAGGACCTCTAGTGACAGAAATGGAAGTCGTTCGTCAGATTCAAGGTTGGTAATGAGCGGAGAATACGATCAATTTGCAAGAGATATGCGTGACCGCTTGAATGCGGTCAGTCCATCACTGTGTCTTGCTAAATGGCAACAAGTAAGCTTGCACTTACCTAGTGGATTAACACAAAGCTGTTATCATCCACCTACACATAAGATACCGCTAGATTTACTAGAAAGTAAACCTAGCACATTGCACAACACTCCCATTAAGATATATGAACGTAAACAAATGCTTGAAGGCAAACGACCAGATGGTTGTTCATATTGTTGGAAAGTAGAAGATGCACAAAGTGATGATCCTAAGGGTCATTTAAGTGATAGACATTATCGTAGTAGCGAGTGGTGGAATAACCCAACGTTTGACGAAGTTACAACAAATAGTTTTGACTATGATGTTACTCCTAGATATGTAGAAGTTAATTTCAATCAGGCTTGTAACTTTAAATGTATGTATTGTAGTCCACATCTTTCTACTAGCTGGGAAGAAGAAATTAGAAAGCACGGGCCTTATCCACTTACATCATTATCACACAATGATATTACTGCACTAGAAAATAAAGGGTTGATGCCACTTAAAGTAGCAAACAAAGATAATCCTTATGTAGAAGCATTTTGGAAATGGTTCCCTGAAATCTATCGCAAATTGCGTGTATTCAGAATGACAGGTGGTGAACCACTTATGGATAAGAATACATTTAAAGTATTAGATTACGTGAATGAGAATCCACACGGTCAGCTTGAGTTGTCTATTACAAGTAATATGTGTCCACCAGATCAAAAGTTATTTGATAAGTTCTTAGATAAAGTAAAAGCGATTGAAGAACTACGAACATATGAAGATAAAGAAAACTTCAACGAATTCAGTGGCAATCATTGGTATGTAGACAAGGGCTTTAAACACTTTTGGTTGTTCGTATCATTAGATGGTTTCGGAGAACAAGCTGAATATATGAGAACCGGATTAGAGTTTGAACGTATGTTGAACAACGTAAGAACATTCTTGCGTGAAACTAAGTATTCTACTGTTAGCTTTATCAATACGTTTAACATTATGTCTATTCCAAGTCTACATAAATTCTTAGAAATGATTTTAGAATTACGTGCAGAGTTTGGAGGACGAAGCCAAGTTGAGTTTGAGATTTCACCGGAACAGACTGAGACTGAAAAAGAGAACAATATTGTACATAAAGTCTATAAGCAAAAGAAATATCAGCGTGTATTCTTTGATATTCCCATTCTACGTTATCCACCGTGGTTCAGTATACAGAATGCAGGACAATATGGTATTGATGAAGTAGAGCGTTGCTTGAAGTATATGGAAGACAATGTTCAGGGTGATGACTATTTGGAAACATTCGAGGGATTTAAACCATATGAGATATTGAAAATCAAGCGTGATCTTGCTATAATGCAAGAATCTCTACCGGTAGAGCAACTGTTACTAAATAAAAAGAACTTCTATATGTTCATCACTGAATATGATAGACGCAGGCAGACGAGTTTTATAGAAACTTTCCCAGAACTAAAAAGTTACTGGAGAGAGTGTATCAAAGCACATACTAAACATTAAGGAATACAATGGCAGGAAAGAAACATACAGAGAGCTTTTCAGAATACAAAGCACGATTGATTGACCCGATCAGTGAATCATATTGTGCGGCGAAATGGCTAAACGCAACTATTTGGTTGGGTAATGGACAAACAACTAGTTGTCACCACCCACTGGGTCATCAGATTGATGCCAATGAATTAGTTACTAATCCATCAGCTATTCATAATACCCCGCATAAAAAATATATGCGTAAGTTGATGCAAGAAGGTAAGCGTCCGCAAGAATGTGAATACTGCTGGAAGATTGAAGACATTGGTCGCAATAATATCAGTGACCGTGTATACAAAACTGCTGTGTTTGAAGAAAGTGATATTCTACATACTGCTAAGGCAGATTGGCAAGAGAATACGATGTTGAAGACATTGGAAATTTCTTTTGATAGAACCTGTAATTTTGCTTGTTCATATTGCAATCCAAGTTTCAGTACAACTTGGGTCAAAGATATTCACAAGTTTGGTCCTTATCGTAACATCGACGGTGATGCACGTAGTCACTTTATTAATGAAGCTGACCACGCTAAGCCTATCCCGGATGATATAAACCCTTATTCACAAGCGTTCTGGCGTTGGTGGGAAGAAGGTCTTGCTGACAACTTAGAAGAAATTCGAATCACAGGTGGCGAACCATTAATGGCTCCGGGTGTATGGAAGTTGTTTGAATGGTTCCGTGATAACCAAGAACGTGTTAAAAATCGTCCTGATGGTAAAGTGTTACGTTATGCAGTTAACAGTAACTTAGTACCTAAAGATGAGATTATGGATAGACTAATTGAATTAAGTCACTATGTCCCCCACTTAGAAGTTTATACAAGTTGTGAAGCATTTGGCGCTCACGCTGAGTACATTCGTGATGGATTTGATTGGAACAAATGGATTCATAACTTACAGCGTTTACATACTGAAGGCAATATTAAAAAGACACATATGATGATGACTATCAACAGTTTGTGTTTATCAAGTATTGTTCAGTTTATGGATCAGATGATGGAGTTCAAGAAGATTCATAACACTACATATCCTACAATGAGTTTGAACATCTTGCGTTTCCCAAGCTTCCAAAGTTGTGCTATGTTGCCAATGGATATTCGTCAAAAGTATGCAAATGAATTACAAGTTTGGTTGAACAATCAGATTGCCGCAGACCATAGAACAACAGAAGGCGCGCCTATGCTAATGAGTATTGAGCGTGAACAAACACAACGATTGATTGATTATCTTGACGTTATCAAGACACCTCACAAGAACGTTAAAGACATTCCTCAAAATCATAGAGACTTTAAACAGTTCTATCATCAGTATGATGTCCGTCGTGGTAAGAACTTCCGTGCAACATTCCCACCAGAGTTCGTTGCGTGGTATGACAGTATTCAAACTGAATTACCAACAGAAGGTGAAATCATAACAGGTAACTATCGTGCAGGTGTAGATATGATTCCTGATCACCCACCAGAAGATCCAAGTAAAGACGTATTCGTAAACCCTGATCTATAATGGCTGATCAGCTTACTGAGCATCAACCAACTGTCAAGTGCCCCTATCCCTTTAATTCATTATATTACGATATGACGAATAGGGTGGGGCCTTGTTCGCTTAATCCATTATTACCTGCAGTTCCTGTCAAAGAATATCTAAACTCTCATAAACTGTTAGAAATAAAAACAGATATGGTAAATGAGATTAGAACTAAAGGTAACTGTACTGATAGATGTTACAAATATGAAGATATTGGATTTGGTGCAATGCGTCAAGGTGCTTTAGCAAGATTTACTGATAATAGTATTTACGAAACTACCAAGATACAACATATTGAAGTTCGATTTTCTAATTTATGTAATTGTAAATGTAGAATATGTTATAGCAGAATAAGTTCTGCTATTGCCAGTGAAGAAAAAGCCCACGGATTGTATAATGGCCCTGTCTTAAAATATGCAGGTCCAACTGAAGATTTTGTATTAAATGAAATCAAACAATATACGAGTGATTTAGAAGTTGTAACTTTTAGCGGCGGTGAACCATTATTGCATTGGCAACATTGGGATTTTTTAGATCACCTTATTGAAAATGAAAAGAAGATTGATCTTTTTTACTATAGTAATGGTAGTAATATTTCATTTAAGGGTACTCACATTACTGAAAAATGGAAACACTTTAATAAAATTTTATATCGGGTAAGTCTAGATGTTTCAGGATCTGCCGTTGACTATTGGAGACCCGGTACTGGAGCTGATTGGGATACAATTGTTAGTAATATCAGAAATATAAAACAGAAATTAAATAACGTAGACATAGTATATGTTATAACACTAGCTTGGCCAACACTGTTTAGAATTGGTCAACTATTAGATGACATACAGAAAATAGATATTGGTGAGTATGATTTTGTTTTTAATGCAATGTGGGAACCCAAGTTCTCAATTCAAAATTTACCAATAGATATGAAGAAAAAGGCAAGAGAATACTTAGAAAATATTCCTTTGCTGGATAAAGATAAATGTAAATATATAACTGATTATATGGATTCTGCTGATAAGTCACGATTAATGACTTCAGCTATTAAACATCTTAAGGATGTTGACATTCGTAGAAATCAATCATTTATTGAAACGTTTCCCGAATACAACGAATTAGCGAGAGAATATGGATACTAACAGAATTATACCAATATGGGAACACGCAAAGCCCCATAAAGATAGCAAGAACAAAGTGTTTTGCATGGCACCTTGGACTCATACTTACATAAGCCCTCAGTCTGAGCGTAGATTGTGCTGTGCTTCACGTGAAGAACATTCGTTTCAGAAACAATACATTGATAGTTCAAATGACAGCAAGTATGGCGACGTAAAAGAATCTAAAACTGCACTAGATGATTATCAGCCGGTCAGTTTAAAAGAACACTGGAATAGTGAATATATGAAAGATATTCGTGTAAAACTAATGCGAGGTGAAGAGATACCTCAATGTGACGTATGTAACAAAAATCTATTGATGGAAGGTTATAGCTACCGCGGCTGGTTTACTGGATCACTATTTAAAGATAAGATACAAGAAGCATTTGATAAAACTGATGACACTGGTTACACAACAATGGAACCCATCTCATTTGATTATCGTTTCAGTAACCTATGTAATTTCAAATGTCGTATGTGCGGTGAACAGTTATCTAGTACGTGGGAAACTGAAAAGAAAGTTCATAATCTTTGGAATGAAAAGAATCAGCCTTTTATGATTCCTGATATCAAATCAGCAATGAAGACTTTCCAAGAAGAAGTTGTTGAAGTTGAATTTCGTGATGCAGTAAGTCGTGGTATCGTTGAAGAAATGTATTGGGTAGGTGGCGAGCCATTGATGTATGACATTCACTGGTGGACGTTAGAAGAAATGTTAAAGAACGGTAGCAACAAGAATTGCTATATGCGCTATAACAGTAACTTAAGCCGAGTGCAGTTTGGTCAGAAGAACTTATATGATTATCTTCCATTGTACAAAGACTGGATGATGTGTGCAAGCATTGATGGTACAGGTGAGATTGTAGAATACATTCGTACAGGTATCAAGTGGGACAAGTGGTTAGAAAACTTTAAGAAAGGTCTTGAGTTACCTAATGGTAAAGATAAGATGATACTTGACTTAACACTAACTGCTCCTGGTATGTTTAGCTTAAAAGAATTATTTGATTTGAGTATTGAGTTGGATGTTAAGATTGAAACTAAGACCACATTTGGATTCCATCCTGATATTATGTGGACACCATTAAGCTGGCCACGTGAAGTATTAAACGATATGGTTGACGACATTTTAGATTACATTCGTCCACGTGCTACTTGGAAACAAGAAACACTGATAGGAAATTTAGAAGCACTAAAAAATACACGTAAGACACACGAAGAAGAATGGCCTGAAACTTATAAGCAAGCCGCACTTAATGGTAAGAATTGGGTTAAACGTTTAGAAAGTATCCGTGGGGATACTAATGTTACGATGCGTAGTATCTACAGTCGTAATCCAAAATTATTGCAATGGTGGGACAACATAGGATGAGTAAAAATATCTTAGTAGTGGGTGCAGGTACACCCAATAAGTTTGGACAACAATTCGTAAAACAAGCTAGAGAAGAAGGTAATCGTGTAATAGTGTTCTCACACAAAAATCATAATACTTCCAACGCAGATGATAGGTATATCAATTATAACAATACAGAGCACGTAAAAAGTAAATGTGTAGAATTAACTACTGCATTGCCAGTTATTGATATAATACTGTTCAATCAAATAGGTTCTGGATATCCGAACTCTGCGACACAATTATTCAATGAACCAGTTGTAGCTGAGTATAATCAAACCATTTCTGTTGCAGTAGTTATACCGCACTTAATAATTGCATCATTATATAATAATTTAAATGCAGGTAGCAAAGTTGTTTATATGGGAACTACTATGGCTCTAGAATATGAGCGTGAACATTATACATCTGGGGTAGGATATCCTAGTGGAAAATCGTTTGCTATGCATTTAATGTCAGCTATGGCAAGATGTAGAACGAAAGCAGTTACTTTTAGTTCTTTGTGTCCTTATTTTTTGTATGACCAACCAGAAGTATATAAACAAGCTTTTGAGCAAACTTATAATTACATATTAACACACGATGATAGTAATAATGGTAAATTAGTACATCAGTTTAACGGTTTTGAAAACCCGTACGTTCCCGGTAAAGTTAATTATGCAAAATACTAGTAAAACCTATTGCCCATTGCCCTGGTCACATCTTTATGTAGGTCCTGATGGCAAAATCGCACCCTGTTGTGTCGGTAAATATATAGGTGACTACGGTAAAGTGACCTTAGAAGAAACTTGGAATGGCAAAGAAATGAAACAATTACGCTTAGATATGTTGTCTAACGTAAAAAATGATTTATGTTCCTCTTGTTACTCTAAAGAGGACATGGGTTTCAATTCAATGCGGTTGTCTTCAGTTGAAAGAATGTCTGAGATAGAAGAAATTGCACTAACAAAAACTAACGCTGACGGATCGTTAAATGATTTCATACTAACATATTTGGATATAAGATTTAATAACTTATGTAATTTTAAATGCAGAACCTGCAATCCTTTCTTTAGCAGTCAACTTGCAGTTGAAGTATTAAAAAACACAGAATTGCAAAAATATGCCAACGTATTAAATAAAAGTTTGTTCCAAAATAAAGACATAATGTTAGAGGTTGAAAAACATTACCCACACGTTAACCATATTTATTTTGCAGGTGGTGAGCCTATGATGCAAGAAGAACATTGGGAAATCTTGAAGTATTTTGTAGAAACAGGAACAGCAAAAGATGTTAGTCTAGTATATTCTACTAATATGAGTAAATTATCATATAAAAATCAATCTATATTTGACTATTGGAAACATTTTAAAAATGTACACGTACAAATGAGTATAGATGCTGAGGGTAAACGTGCAGAATATTGGAGAGACGGTACAGTATGGGAAGATGTTTTCAATAATATTAAACTAATCAAAGATAACAATATTCGTTATTCAATACATAGTGTTATAGCTTGGGTAAATATTTATAGTTATATAGATTTAGTAAAGCTATTATTAAAAGAACACATAACTGTAGGACACAATTTAACTATATGGTGTTTGGAAGATAATTCAATCATTCACCCAATTACTAATAAAACTACTAAAACAGAAGCCTTCTCTTTACAGGCACTCCCTGATTTTAAAAAAGAAGAAATATCAATAGCAATTGATGATTTTATAAATTATTTAAATGAGAACAAAATTGATGCAGGTATAGATAATATAATAAACAATATGGAGAACATAAAATCTTTTATGATGGCTAAAACCACCGAGCATACTCCAGAATTGTTTAAAAAGAATAATACATTAGATAAAATTAGAGGAAAAGCGTTTTTAGATTATTTCCCAGAACATATGAATATGAAAGAATATATCAATGAGTAACACGTTATGTGTATTGCCTTGGATGCATTTAGCTACACACCCGAACGGAGGGGCAAGCCTTTGTTGCCGTAGCAATCATACAGATGCAGTTAGTTGGGCAAAAAAGAAGGATTCACACAGTCTTGTTATGTTAGACAATGACAATGTAGAAGATATAATGAACAGCGACAAGTTCATTGAAGTTCGACAAGCAATGATTGACGGCAAACGACCTATTGAATGTGAAGGTTGTTGGAAAGACGAAGATGCTGGAATCAAAAGCAAGCGTCAATATGAGAATGAGCGTTGGGCACACATTATTCCTAAACTTGAAAAATCGGCAAAACTAAACGACATTAATTTAATATATGTAGAGCTACGTTTGGGTAATGTGTGCAACAATGCCTGCTTAACCTGCAATAGTTATAGTAGCACTAAGTGGTATCCTGATGAGAAGAAAATTGCAAATGATTTACCTTGGTTCAAATTACGTCCAATGGAAAACTTTAAATGGTTCGAGAAAGACGAATTCTATTGGGACTTGGCAAACAAAAGTCAGTCGGTAGAAGAAATCTATATCAATGGTGGTGAACCCACAATGATTAAAGCTCACTTTGAATACTTGAAGCACTTGATTACATTGGGCACAGCACAGAATGTTCATCTAGTTTATAGTTTGAATATGATGGATATACCTGACAGACTAATTGAGTTATGGAAAGAATTTAAACAAGTCACCGTCAATGCTAGTATCGATGATTTGGGAGTTCGTAATTATTACATACGTTATCCTACACAATGGGAAGAAACAGTTGCAAGTATTGAGAAACTAACTAAGTTACCAAACTTAAATTGGCACGTTACGCAGACAGTTAGTATGCTAAATATCTATCATTTAGCAGAGTTTGGCAATTGGTTAGAAACTACTTACAATAAAACTCCGCATCACAACTATGTTTTGTACCCAGACTATCTAAGTATTGCGGCATTACCGGATTATTACAAAGAAGAATTGCGCAGTCATTATTCAACTAGACTACACGAATGGCAACGTAAGGATTTATTAAATAAACTTCACGAACCTTACCAACCCGACTTGCTAAAGAAAGCAAAAGAGTTTATACTAGCAGTTGACAAAGCACGTGGTTTAAATTACCAAGACTACATACCGGAATTAAAAGACATATTATGATACCAATTATACCCGATAAAATTAAAGACTCATTCTGTTCAGCTAAATGGCTAATGGCTACTATGCACTTTGGTATGGGCGAGAATCACAGTTGCTATCATCCACCTATTCATCGTTGGAACTTAGAAGATGTTAAGCGTGATCCTAGTATGCTTCACAACACACAACATAAGATTGAACAACGTAGACAGATGATGAATGGTGAGAAGCCAAAAGAATGCTACTACTGTTTTGATATGGAAGCAATCAATCCTGACGTTATCAGTGATAGAAAGCGTTTCACTAACGAACACTATGCGATTGAACGCAGACAAGAATTGATTGACGCACCATACAACAAACACGTTAATCCTAGCTATTTAGAATTGAGTTTCAGTAACGTATGTAACTTTGGTTGCAGTTATTGCAGTCCTGGACAAAGTAGTAAGTGGGAAAACGAAGTGCGCAAGTATGGTAGTTATCCAGTAGAAGATCCTACAGTACACGCTGATAAGATGCACGATATGCTTCCAGAAGACGACAATCCATATATTGATGCATTCTGGAAGTGGTTGCCTGACGCATACAAAGATTTAAAGTATTTGCGCATTACAGGTGGCGAGCCATTGGCTACACGTAACTTTATGAAGCTACTAGACTTTGTTGCAGTCAATCATAATCCTAACTTGACACTAGTTGTTAATACTAACTTGTGCGTACCTGATAAAAATTTAAATGCTTTTTTTGAAAAAGCTACAACATTATTGAACGCTAAAACCATTAAGGGATTAGAAGTCTATACTAGTATGGATACTTGGGGACCACAAGCTGAATATATTCGTGACGGATTAGACATTCAACGATGGGAACAAACTGTACGTAAAGTAAGCACTACATTCCACGTACCTATTCGTGTGATGGTTACATTTGGCTTGATGAGTATTTTTAACTTTAAGACATTTATTCAAAAAGTAATTGATATGCGCAAAGAAGGCATTGATATTATGTTCAATTGTGCAAGATTAGTCGATCCAAAGCAGTTTGATTTAAGGATACTCCCAGACTACTGCGATAAATATTTTGAAGAAACTAACACTTTTGTCAAACAATCCGGTAGCAGTATTGCCAATGTTGAACAAGAAACTTGGCAGATGGTTTATGATTTCTGGAAAGCTAGACATAACACAATGACCGAAGAAGATCGCAATTGGAGAAAAGGCCAATTTGCCAAATTCATCAGCGAGTATGACAAGCGTAGAGATAAAAACTTTGAAGAAAATTTCTTGGAACTCTCTACATGGATATAAAAGAGAAGGCACATACTAGTAAAACATTTTGTATCTATCCTTGGATACATCAGTACGTAGGCCCTCAGGGAGAAGTTAAACCTTGTTGTTTATATGATCCTAATGGAGAGGGTATTGGTAATTTAAAAGACAATTCATTGAGTGATATATGGAATAATGATATCACTAAACAGATGCGTTTAGATATGTTAAACGGCATAGAGGTGTTAGGGTGTTCAATATGCAATAATCGTGTAGGAGTAACGAAAGTTCACAGAGATGAAGCTAATTCAATGTGGCCAGATACAATAGATATTGTAAATTCTACATTAGAAGATGGTACTGTGCCAGACCATAAATTAAAATACATAGATGCTAGATTTAATAATCTATGTAATTTTAAGTGCAGAACCTGTTCTCCGCATTTCAGTACTAGTTGGCACGAAGATTATGAGAATATGCATCCAGGTCGAGAAGTCTCTGACTATCCAAAAACTATGTTGATACCCGGGAACACGGATGATCATTTATTAAATGAAATAATGCCACATTTGGCTGAAGTGAATAAAATATATTTTGCAGGTGGCGAACCACTTATGCAGATTGAGCATTATAAAGTATTAGAAGAATTAATTAACTTAAATAGACTAACACAGAAAGATAATCCTATAACATTATTTTATAGCACTAATTTTAGTTCATTAAATCTAGGTAAACACAACGTTGTTAGTATTGGAAAAAATTTCCAACTGTAATAATAAATGCTAGTTTAGACGGTAGTTATGCGAGAGCAGAATACTGGAGAAAAGGTACAGATTGGGAAAAAATTGTAAAGAATATTAAACACCTTAAACAAGAATGCCCGCACGTAGCATTCAATATCAATTTCACATTGTCTTGGATAAACGCATTTAATTTGTTAGAATTTCATAGAGAGTGGGTTGATTTAGGGTACATAAACGTTAACTCTATTAATGTGTGTACGTTGGATCACCCTGCAATGTATTCATTAAAATCTTTACCTAATTGGAAAAAGAAACAAATAGAAGTAGCGTACAGAGAACATCTAGTTTGGCTTGAAACACGTAAAGCTTCAACACGAACAACACAGCAATTTATAGATGCAGTTAGTTTTATGAATGATACTGATAATGGTGATAGATTTGCTAACTCATTGGATTTTGCAATAGTTAACAATAAACTAGATAAATTACGTAATGAAAACTTTTGGGAAGTATTTCCAGAACACACTGATATGAAAGAATATATAAATGGATTTAACACCTTATAAAAATTGTCTAGCACTTAAAAATAGTATTTTTATTGCTAATGAAGAAAAACCGTATAGACCTTGTTGTTGGTTTAAAACCTATATCGATGCAACAGACATAGATGACTATAAAAAACAATTGAGTGAAATGGATTTAGAATACAATTGTGATTATTGTATTAAGCAAGACCAGGGTGGTAGTTACAGTTATAGACAAATGTTCCGTGATCCTGGTGAATTAGTTATCACTGCATCGTTTGATAATATATGTAATCTAAAATGTGTTACTTGCACACCCAATAACAGTACTCAGATTCTTGCAGAAAGATTTAAATTCGATGAAAAGGTCGATGCTGAATATACTAGAAAATATATCACTGAAGTAGTGGCTAAACAGGCTCCTAAGAAAATAGACTTTATTAAAACTACACTTGCTAATGCAAGTTTTAACATATTGCGATTTGATATATTAGGTGGTGAACCATTAATTAACCCTGCAATCTATGAATTTATTGATTGGTTAGCAGAACAGCCATATGCACACAAAACAACAGTAGCTATCACTACCAATGGCACTACGTACACAGATAAGTTAACTAAGTACTTAGCCAGATTCAATCGAGTAGGAGTACAGCTTAGTATTGACGGAGTAGGTGAAGAATTTGAATATCTACGCTATGGTGCATCATTCAAAAAATTAGAAGAAGTTTCTAATTCATTTTATGCATTAAAAAGTCAATACAGTAATTTTGGTATGGGTACACACTATACGTTATCGTGGATGAATTGTCTACGGTTTGCTGAATATTTCAATTGGTCACAAACTAATTACCCTGACATAGAAATATATGTTAGTAAACTTCAAAGTCCAGATCATTATTCAATTGAACTTTTATCACTAGAGATGAGAACTAAAATATATAATGAGACAATGAGAAAAATACAAACTCCGGTTAATGCTAACTATGAAAAAACGTTGTTCTTGTACAAAGAACATATGTTATCTACTGCGTATGATGAATTCAAACCTGATTTACTGCGTCACGGAATGGGGACATTAAATGTGGTTGATAGTAGAAGAAATACAGACCATAAAAATATAATAAAAGATTTTGTGAATTTTTTAGCTTTACCTAAAAAGAATTCTATTTTTAACTATGTGAATGATGTATGATAGACAAACAAATAAAAGATTTACCTGATAGTTTTTGCAGTGTAGCTTGGCTACAAATACATACAGAGCCTGACGGCAAAGTGTTTCCCTGTTGCTATTATAGTCACGGCCACGAGCATAAATTAGGTAATTGGAATCAAGAAAAGATAGTAGATATATTTCACAGTAAGAAATGGAATCAATTGCGCAAAGATTTCTTAGATGGTAAGAAACCTGAGGCTTGCACTAGATGCTGGAAAGAAGAAGACGCTGGCATTGTAAGTATGCGTAACAGATTCAATGAACGCTACGCTAATTTCCCTGATTACACAAATCAAAACGGCTATAACAAGTACTATGATATATTGTGTGATGGAAACAATGATGGATCAGTAGGTGATATTAAACTAGCAACAGTTGATTTGATATTCAACAACCTATGCAATATGAAATGTAGAACGTGCGGCCCTGGTTTAAGTACAGGATGGATACCTGACGAAATCAAATTAGGTCGTTCTAAAATTAACCCGGTGTCGTTGCTTACTAATGAAACAGTAACACATATGAAAGATGATTTAGTTGCACTTGTTGAAATGGTTGACCCCTATACAGAGATACATTTTAGTGGTGGTGAGCCTATGATGCAAGAAGACCATTATCAATTCTTGCAACTATTATTAGATATGGGTAAAACTAAAGTTAAATTACGTTACAATACAAACTTAACTACATACACATTAAAAGACTATCACGCATTTGAAATGCTAAAGAACTTTGATAATGTGTTTATGGTAGGAAGCTGTGACGCAATGGGTAGTGAGGGCGAATATATACGCAAAGGCTTCAATTGGAATGATGCACTTGAATGGATTAAAACTTGTAAAGAATATTTGCCCAATGCAGATTATGGCATCAGTGCAGTATATAGTTTATTAAACGCTTCTGCCGCAGTTGATATGCATAGGTATATGTGTGAAAGTACATTGTTCAAGCGAGGTGACGGTAAGAACTTTGGTTTCTATTTAAACACATTACACGAACCTTATTGGTTAAGAACTACATTATTACCCAAAGACGTTAAATTAGAAGTAACAGAAAAGATTAAAAATCATATTGCTTGGTTGTCTGAAACACAAGAGCACGATTTCCATTATGATGTATTCGTGGATCATTGGAACAATGCAATTACGTTAATGAATAGTAAAGACGATACTAATGAGATACCGAAGTTTTATTTAGAAACTAGAGTGTTAGATGAAATACGTAACGAAAAGTTTGAAGAAGTATTTCCCAAATTACATGAAAAGATGAAACATTATGACAAACAATGATTTCAACCCAGTTGAACTAGCAAAGAAAAGTAAAACTTTTTGTATCTTTCCTTGGATACAACAATACGTTGGTCCACCGGGTGACGTTAAGCCCTGTTGTGTATACGATAACAAAGATGAAATTGGAAATTTAAAACAAGATACTCTTAAAGACATATGGAACAATGAGAAGTCTAAGCAAATGCGTTTGAATTTCCTTAACGGGATAGAAGAACCAGGATGCAGTATTTGTAACAGACGAGCAGAATTGGGACACGCACATAAGAATGAATACAACAGAATTTTCTTTGACTCTGATGAAGAAATACAACGGATAGTAGCAAGTACTAATCCTGACGGGTCTTTAGACGAACACAAACTCTATTACATTGATGTTAGATATAACAACCTATGTAACTTAAGTTGTCGTAGTTGCGCTCCTCACTTTAGTACAAGCTGGGTAATGGATCATCGCAAATTATACAATCTAGCTGAAAGACGAGACAAAGATGATGGATATCAGTTCCCGGGTAAAACTGAAGAACAAGCACTAGAGGAGATATTACCTCACTTAGCTACAGCAAAGATGATTTACTTTGCAGGTGGTGAGCCATTGATGCAAAAAGAACATTACGAAGTTCTTAATAAATTAATTGAGTTGGGTAACACTGATTTAGAGATACGTTATAACACAAACTTCAGCAATCTCAAGTTAAAAAAGTACGATAATGTAATTGAGTATTGGAAGAAGTTTAGTAACGTACACGTGTATGCTAGTTTAGATGGTAGTCACGAAAAGGGCGAATACTGGCGAAATGGTATTAACTGGGCGCAAGTAGTAGAGAATCGCAAACAAATGATGAAAGAATGTCCTCACGTTCATTTTATGATTTCATACACATTAAGTTGGCCCAACGCATTAAATCTAGTAGAATTTCATAGAGAATGGGCAGATTTAGGTTATCTGAAGCCAGAACATATGTTAGTAAATCCATTAGATACTCCTTCATACTATTGTTTAAAAAACATACCTGATTGGAAGAAACGTGAGATTGAAGAAGCGTTACAGAAAAACATAACTTGGTTGAAATCTTTTGGACAGCCGTATGGAATCATAAGTATGTATGAAACTGCAATTAAGTTTATGTGGGATGAAACTGGACAATACAGTTATGGTATTGATGAGAGTTTGAAAGAATTCAACAAAATCACTACGAAGTTAGATGATATACGTAATCAAAATTTCTACACTGTCTATCCGGAACATATGAATATTAAAAATTATCTAATGCATAACAATTTGAATATTGAGTTTAATTATTAATGGACGAAAAGAGATTATTTAAGATACGTGACGAAACTAGCCCGACTATGTGTTTGGCTAAGTTTCACGAAGCAAGTATCTGGGTTTACTCAGGTAAGATTGCCAGTTGCCATTATACGCCTTTCATTCAAGTGGGTAATACAGTAGACACATTCTACAACCCTGCAGAAAAACGTGACCAGCAAAAACGTATGCTTGCAGGTGAACAACCTCCTGCGTGTGATAGCTGTTGGCGTTATGAGAACTTAGGATTGCGTAGCGACAGAACACGTAAGAGTTTAAGCTTCAAAGATCACTTGTCAGCAGAAGATTATAAAAATCCTAACTACGTATTCAAACCCAAGGCATTAGAATTAGCTTTTCAAAACACGTGCAACTTAGCGTGTAGTTATTGTAGCCCTCAGTTCAGCACAAGCTGGATGAATGATATCAGGGTTAATGGTGTTTATCAAGGAATCATTACTGACGACCGTAGACACTATCAGAAAGATATCAATGAAATCAACGAGATGATTGACCCTCCTGATATGACATTGTTCTGGGAATGGTTTGAAAGTGTTGCTACAAGTTTAGAATCTATCCGTGTTTCAGGTGGGGAGCCATTGATGCACGAAGAAGTATTTCGTGTATTTGAAATGATGACAGAGATGAACCCAAATATTGAATGCGTGATACACAGCAACCTCTGTCAGAAACCTGTTGTTATGGATAGATTCTTTGATAAGATAAGTGGATTGACTAATCTGCGTATGAACATCAGTAACGAAAGCGCAGGTGAAACAGCCGAGTTTATTCGTGAGGGTATGGTCTATAGTGAATGGTTAGAAAATATCGAACGACTAGCAAATAGCACAGTTAGAGAGTTTAGTGTAAGCACGACTGTAAGTGCAATTGCGTTGCAGTCACTTGATCAAATGTATTTAGATATCATTGCTATACGCAACCGTTCTAAAGTAAAGCCGTACATATCAATCAACATGGTTGATAAGCCAGACTTTCAAGGCTTTGCTTGCTTAACACGTGAAGAACGTGATTTTTATATTAACAAATATACTAAATTCTATGGATCAATTAAAGATGAGTTGTTGCCAGTTGAACACGAACACTGTGTTAGATTGATTAAATTCTTAGATGAAGGGTTTGTTAAAGAAACTCAA
>Ga0222712_10002130_pt1 | contig 23200 bp, 5 predicted proteins | sample C33_657DmetaG_FD_165043 | JGI IMG/M metagenome (GOLD analysis project Ga0222712, IMG submission 165043) | Estuarine water microbial communities from San Francisco Bay, California, United States - C33_657D | ecosystem: Environmental > Aquatic > Marine > Unclassified | place: USA: California... | reverse complement strand
TTAGAAGAAATTAACCAAGCAGGTATGAAATGGTGGTATGATCAATTCTTACCATCAACATTGCTTTCTACATTTCCTGATTTTCCATATGCCGATAATCCAGTTGCAGGGGTAGGTACACAAGCAGTATATGATAACTCTAACTCTGTATTATATTTTTCTAAGAAAGATTATGAGTTAAAGGAATTTGATAATAATGGATTTCCGTTAGCAGGTAGAGTTACATATGTAAATAATGGTAAGATAAGTGCATTTCTATATACACCAACTGATGCTAGTGGTAAGTTGTTACCACCTGTGTATTTACCTCTTGGAGATCCTTTAATCTTTAATGATGCTTCTTGGACAACAAGTTATGACCCTAAGAGCAAATTCTGGATTAGTTTCCATGACTGGCATCCAAATCTTACATTACCTACTAAAGGTAGTTTTATAAGTATTAAAGATAATAAGTTATATAAACACAATGCAGATTGTAATGAGTACTGTAATTTCTATGGTGTACAATATCCATTTGAAATTGAATTCCCAATAACAACTGGACAAACAGTTACTACGTTAAAATCTGTTGAGTATGTTCTTGAATGTTATAGAAGAGATAGCAAATATTGCTTAGATCAATTCCACATCTTAGATTATAATTTTGATGAGTTAGTAGTTTATAATTCAGAACAAATTTCTGGATATTTGAATCTTAATATTTTCCCTAAGAATAATGTTACTTTATCACTTGACTATCCAAAATTAAATCCTGGAGGAAACTCATTTGATATCTTATTCTCTAAAGAGGAAAACAAATATAGAATCAACCAATTCTGGGATATTACAAAAGATCGTGGTGAGTTTCCTGTTGGATCAGGCTATCCTCCACAAGGTCAGTTAATACCTGATACTACTGTGTTATTAGGTAACTATCCTGAAAACATGCTTTGGTTAACTGATGCTAGTGGTTATAAAAAAGTTGTTAACCCTCTTGCGGTTAATTATGATAAACCAGAACTTCAAAGAAAGAAGTTTAGACATATGGTTAACTTTATGCATTTATCAAAGAAGGACACCAAGAACACTAACATGATCTTGAAATTATTTAATACTAAAAATCAATTCTCATATAGATAATGGATCAGTTTAAAAAAGGCGGTAAACTTCAGAACAGTAATCTTTATGCAACAAACAGATTGTATGTTAAAAATCCACTGTTTAAAAAGAGAAAGAAAAAAGCACCGGGTGTTTATAATCCTAATGCAAAGTTTAAGTATGCTGATGGTGGTGCTTTACTTACTAAGAAAGTAACATGTAAAAAATGTGGTTGGGAATGGAATGCTGCAGATGGTGGTGATGATATTACTACATGTCATAAGTGTGGTGGTCAAGGATTAGTGCATGCAAAGAAAGGTGGGGAAACAAGTTGTCCAGATGGATATGCTTTTAATCCAAAAACTGGAGAATGTATAGAATGGAATCCAACTGTATGGAACTCAGAAGAACAACCTACATCATACGATCCTGTTGGAGATGTAATTTATATGAATCCTAATGATAGACCAGAAGGAATGTCAGATGAAGAGTATGCACAAATGTATCAAGATCAAATTGAACATGAACAATTGCATAGGTTACAATGGTTAAATGGAGAACTTAAAGGACAAAGTGGAACACCATTAAGAATGCCATCTACTGTAGATAATCAAGAATATGATGGTGAACATTATTATAATAGAAGAGAAGAGGAAGAAAAATATGTACATGACATATGGAATCAACGTAATCCAGAACTTGCAAGATTTATGCCGGAAGATATGGTATATAATAAAGAAGTTAATCCTATTATGTATGATATTCCTTGGACAGAAGAAGGAGAGGCTAGAGGCTATGAAGGAGCATTGCATAGTGGAATGGAATCTTTATTTCCAAAAAGAAAAAAAGGTGGTGCATACTATGATGACTCTAGAGATGCTTGGGTAAGTGCTGATGGAACTGTAGGACCTAATGGTCCAGCATATGCATATGGTGGAGATATTTCTATACCTTCATTAAATCAATTTGATGGTGGTGGAACCATTTATACTTATCCAGGGAATCCAAACGCATCTTACAAAAAGATAGGAAACCAATGGTATATAAGTAATAAAGGTACAGGTAATAACTTTATACCTATTCAAGATCCAGGGGGTAAAAGAGCAGCTGAGTTAAATAAAAATGCTGTTGTATTACCAGGACAACCTGCTGAAGTAGAACAACCAAGAGGCGCACAAGGAAATGTAGGTCCTGCTAAATTACCAGGACAAGCAAAAATAGAATTAAGTACAGCAACAAGAACTGCACCAACTGTTCAGAATCAAGAAAAGATTAAAACTCTTAAAGCTGAAGTAAAAAAAGAAAGTGATCAAGCTGCTGAAATTGCAAGAAAAAAACAAATTGAAAAAGAAAAAGAAGAACAAGCATTACTTCTTGCTCAATCTAATCCTTCTGATAATCCAAATGGGATTAATAATGATCTTATTTTAGATCAACCATCTGCAATTGGATATAAGTTTGATCAAGATAAAGAAAGGTATCAAAGAGATTTACTTATCAATCAGGCAATAAATTCTGGAGCTGCTGGTGCATTACTTGGTGATAGATACTTAAATCAAAACAGTAGTAATCCTTTATCTTTAAGAGATATGGTTTCTCAAGGTTTTAGTAGTCCAGATGCTGATAAGTTTGTAGAAGCTCTTCAAGATGCAAAGTATAATGAATTTTTAAAGAAAGAACAAAAAGCATATGATAATCTATCATTACTAGATAAAGGTATGAACGAAGCTGCAAACTTTTTTGCAGATCCTGTTTATACAGGTGGTCAATGGTTAGGTGGTAACAGAACTTTAGTTGGTCAAGGTACTGGTGTTAGAGATGAAAGTGATCCTTCATATGAATTTTATAATAAGGCAACTGGTATTCAAGATGATTGGGCTAATAAAGTTGGTAACTTTTTTAACCCAGGATCTAATGGTGCCAGCGCAAGAGTTCACTGGGATAACGGTGAAGTTATTCCCTTTGGTATGGACATGTTAGGTTTAGGACTTAAAGCTAAAATTGGCACACAAGGTCTAAAAGCAACATCAGATGAACTTACAGGTTTTCTTAAAAAAGATATACTGGGTACAGGTTTAACTGGAAATAATTTATTAAAAGGTTATTCAGCCTATGAAGGTGCTACAAAATATGCACCAAGAGCAGCTGGAGATGTATTAAATTATTTGGAAACTGGTAAAAATGAAGATTTACTAGATGCCTTATATAGTACAGGAAAAGTTGCAGCTGCATATATACCATTTACAAAGTATAATGATGCTAATGCTTATCCTATACTTAATGAAGCAAAAAATTTATTTGGTGCAACAGACTCTAGTGTTAAAGGTGTGGGAGATGCAGGAGCAACAGATTATCATTTTAAGACTGTAGAAAAAGCAAATAAACTAGCAAAACAATTAGGTCAAGCTAAAGATGTTGCTGCAAACAAAATTGATGCACTAAGAAAACCAATTGCTTTAGCAACAATGCTTAGATTAGCCACACCAAAAAAGACTGGTGGATCTGTAGAAAGTGAATTAACAGAACAAGAAATACAAGACTTGATTGCACAAGGATATGTAATTGAGGAGGTTTAGTAAACAATATAAGTTTATTAAATAAATTAAATTTTAGTATATTTAGTATATAACAAAAACTATGAAAGTAACAATCCGTAAAGCAGGTCCTGGTGAGAAACCACGTTTTGTTAGTAAGCTTAATAATTTAATAAGTAAAGCAAAGGGCGGACGCACTGCTGCTGTAGAAAATTTTATTGATTCTGAAATTGAAAATGGAACAGACCCTGCAGATGTAATTGCTAAACTTGAATCATTTAAGATTAAAGGAGATGCTGTAGAAAATTTAGTTTATGATGCATTTGATAGATATCAAGATACTCAAAACTACTATAATAAAAAGCAAGAGAAAGCTCCTTATGAAGAGGAAACACCAGAAGAAACTGCTGAAGAACCTGACAATGCAGAACTGTATGAATATGATAGTGATAACATTGGATTGCCTGTAGTAAATGAAGGGGTGGATGATGAGTATGCAGCAGGTGGTGAGTTTATTGGTAATAGTATTTTTCCAAAACAAACTCAACCTTACTTTATTGGTTTAGACGCAGCACCTTTTGATTCTGAATTTGCTTATGGTGGTAATGTGCCTAGTAAAGGTAAATTTGTAAAGTCTTATATGAAGCAACTTAAGAAAGCTGCTGAAGGGGACCAAGTAAATAACAGTGAGTTTTATTTACCACCAACAGGAACTATTGATGATCCTATGGGTAATATTACTAAACAAAACCAAATGTTTGCTGGTGCAGTAAAACAAATTGGTAATGAAGCAATGATGCAAAAACAAGCTGAAGAAGCTTACCAAAATCAATTAAATAGTTTTAATATGAAAGATCAATATGCCCGTGGTGGTAGAGTAAGAAGAGCTAACAAAGCATTATTTGGAACTCCGTTTGCAATTCCAGGAGTTGATGTTAATTATGAGTTTGGCCCACTTGGGGGCATGAGAAAAGCAAGTGCTGACTGGGATGTTCAAGCTCTTGGTAATCTTGTAAATTTTTTACCTGGTGGTATGAATATGATGCCAGGTATGATGCCAGGTATGATGTCTTCAGGTTGGAAATCAGTTTCTTATCCGGCTCAAGTTAGAAAAAAAATAATTCAAACTGTAAATAATAAAGCTTTAGATGAAGTTGCAAAAACTACTCCTGGATCTGATGCTACTCAAAAACAAAAAACTGATAAGAAAAAACAGTTAACATGTCCTCCAGGATCATTCTATGATGCTGCAAAAGATATGTGTGTTGATATGAATGGTATTCCAATGCCATCTAAAACAAATCTACCTACAGTAGAAGAATTAATGATTAATCCATGGTCAAGAGACTCTCAATTTGAAGAGGGTGGTTTTATTGATCAGTCTATCATTGATCCATCTAATCCTATGTTAATGAAGTTTATCTATGGTGGAGATGATCAATATGCTATGGGAGGTAATGTATTACCAAAAGCTTTAAATGGTTTTGAAACATGGGCAAGAGATAGAGTTAATTTAGATGGTACATTAAAAAATAAACCTTCTCTTAGTTATGAAGCAACAAATCCTTGGGCACGTAAAAGTCCATTAGATTTACAGGCACCTACAATTTCAGGTAATTACGGTAATGCACCTACAACAGGTGTAACTGCACCAAATCCTACACCTGCACCAAATCAACAACCAGTTCCTAATCAACAACCAGGTCCAGTGCAACCACCTAATCAAAATCAAACTATTAATCCTCAACAATTCAGTCCACAGCAAATGCAGCAGTATATGCAGCAAATGCAATCAATGGGATTTGGTCGTCCACAAAAACTAGGTTTTGGATTAAGTAGAGATTTTAATTATACACAAGGTTTCTCACCTAATTGGAATATTGGAGAAGATACAAAACACTTAAGACAAGAAACATATAAAGATAGAGGTAAGTGGTATAATCCATTTGATACAAAAAAAGTTACTGATTGGTATAGAGATCCAGTGACTGGTGAAAATAAACCTCAATCTGAAACAGGAACTGCTGGTCCTGAAAATGCACCTGGTTATAATCCAAATGCAGCTGGTCCAGGATATTCTGGATATAATGCAGATAGTGATGGTAATAATATTCCTGATTATCTACAAGCAGATGGAGATATGGCAGCTCAAGGTCCAGCTCAAGGACCTGCTAATGCACCGGGTGCAAATACTTCTGAACAAACAAATACTGACGGATTAAGTAATAAATCTGAAAGAGCAATTAGACGTGGAGATAGAAGAGCGGCAAGACAAACAGAAAGGGGAATGGAACAATTTCCTGAAGATTTTCAGGAAGGTACACCAAATGCATTTGCAAAACAACCTAACTCAGATGTTCCCGTACAAGGTAACCCACAAGGAAGTGTTAATTGGTCTGGAATGTCTAACAATGGATTACCAGCTGCTACAAATATTGTAGCTGGTGCTGGTTCAGGAACTGGTCCTGCAGCAAATCCTGCTGCTGGATATTCAGGTTCAGGTATGGGAGCTATGGAAAGAGCTGATCAATTTGATAATCCTCAACCACAGAACCTTTCATATAATGCTCCAGCAAGACCTGCATATAATACTATGTACCCTGCAGGTACATCTTCTTCTACGGGTATTGATTCTGTATATGAACCAGAAACTCCAGTTGCAAATTCAACTACTTCTGCACCAACTCAAAATCAAAGACCTGCACCAACTTTAAATAATCCAGGTCTAGCTAATCCTTATGCAAAACCAAATCCATTAGCTTTACCTACACCAAGTTTGAGTGGTAGAGACGGAGGATTTATTCCATCTTATATGGCATATGGGGGATATGCACAAATGGCTAAGAACGGTATTACAGTTGATCAACCTGAGTTTAGTGATCCAAATTTTGTTGGTAGAACAATTGAACAATCAGCATATACATTTGATCCTAAACAAATGGGAGCAGATTTATTCCGTGGAAAAAGCAGTCTCTTAGGAATGGCTACAAGTATTGGTAATGCAATCAATGATGAAAAGAACTTATTAGACCCAGCAAGAAAACAATACAGAACATCTGATGCTGCTAGTGCAAACACAGGACAATCTGGATTTGGTTCTGCTGAAGTTACTGGTTCTCAAATGGGAGATAAAGGTTGGTATAATCAATGGGGTAAAAACATTGAGAATGTTGGCTTTGAAGGTAATGAGGTTAATACTAAAATGGGCGGTACTGGAAATAAACAATACCAAAAAGGAAGAGTATACACACTTACACTTGCGCAGATTAAAGCAATTGAAGCTGCAGGAGGTAAAGTAGAATATTTAAAATAACTAACATGCAATATAGAGTTAAAATATCACAGGAACCTGAAATCTTTAAAGTGAGAGTAACAGATGTACCTAAAGCAAAGACAGGGTATCAAGTTGACGGATCTCTTGCAAATGATCTATCTGCATTTGGTGGAGGTAACTTAAAACTTACTGAACCTAAATCTATTGAGAGATCAACAATTACAAAAGTTCCAAGAGAAGAAGCTAATTTAGAAGCAGAAGGTGGAGAAACTGTATTAACATTTGATCCATCTGGTTATCCGTTATTTTATGAAATTAAAGGACCAAGACACAGTGCAAATGGTGTTCCTTTAAATCTTCCTGATGACTCATTTATTTTTAGTGATACTAAATCAATGATGATAAAGGATCCCATGATTCTCAAGATGTTTAACAAGCCATTAAAAAAAGGAGGTTATACTCCTGCTGACTTGTCTAAACAGTTTTTATCATTGAATAAATACAGAGGTATTCTTCAAGATTCTACTTCAGATAAAATTGCAGTTGAGACAGCACAGTTAATGATTAAGAAAGCTGTATCAAAACTTGGTGCACTCGCATTAGCACAAGAGTCTAAAAAAGGATTTCCTCAAGGGATCCCTGTAGTTGCTCAAGCATATATGAAAGAAAACAATCTTACTGAAAAAGATTTTTTACCAGATGCTGAACAAGCACCAGAAGGACAAGCACCGGCTCCACAAGCTGGTCAAGATATGGGTCAACCTGCTCCTGCACCAATGCAAGGAGAACAACCTACTATGCCTGATGGTTCCCCGGTAGCAATGCCCGAGGAAGCAGAACCAACAATGAGATATGGTGGAATGACTCACTATGCAGAAGGTGGTATGGCAGATGTTATGGCTGAAATTACTGAAACTGTAAGAGCTTCTATGGAAGGTGGAATCCCTATGGATGAGATCATTCTTAGTTTGATTCAAAATAAAATTGCAGTAGATGATATTCAACAAGTATTAATGAACTTAAATATTCCTGAGAGAACAGCACAGGAGATGGTTCTTAAAGCACTTTCACAATATCAACAGAATGCACAACAGCAGCAACAACAAATGGCTGCTCAGCAACAACAAATGGCACCACAAGGAATGCCTCAACAGATGCCACAACAAGGTCAACCAGGAATGGATCCTGCTATGGCACAAATGGCTGCAGCACAAGCAATGCAAGGAGCCCCAATGGCTATGTATGGTATGCAGATGGGTGGTTTTGATATGCCTTTTGATCCTAATCAAATGGGATATGGTGGTGTACCTTTACATCAAGCTAAAGAGGGTGAAACTGTAAAAGGTAAGAAAGGTGATGTTCAAGCTAAAAATGTAGATAAGTCTGGATATGAATCTCATAAAGGAACAGAAACAACTACAGCTTCAGGTAAAAAAGCTAAATATCTTTACCAAGAAGGTAAAGTAATTGACAAAGCTAATGTTCAAAATAAAGAACAAAGAATTGCCCAAGGTAAAGGTGGTGGTGGAGGTAACTACACTAAAGAAGATGTTTGTGCATGGATGAAGAAAAAAGGTGGTAACTACTATGGGTGGACAGCAGAAGAAATTGTTGCTGGTGGAATTGCAAGTCCAGAAAATTTAGGCTTCTTAAAAGGATGTGAAGTTAAAGGAGAAGATGAATTAGAAGAAGCTGTATATTATGAAGAACCAACAACTCCTGGAGGTGGTGGTGACGGTGGTGGAAGCCAAGAAGAAGATGAATGCTACTGTGTAGATCCAACAACAGGACAAGAAACTATTGTACCATGTGGTACAGACTGTCAAACTTGGGAACAAACACAACAGCAAACTCAAGGTACTGCACCACAATTTGAAGGTATGCAGTATTTACCTGAGGATCAATTTGATCTTGCAGTTGCTATGGGTAGAAGAAATGTTAATGTTCCTCCTGTTATGGGTAAAGCTCCAGGAGTACGTCAAAATATTTGGGGTACAGATTATATGGGTCAAGCTGAACTATTAAAAGGACAAACAAGAGGTACACAAGATGCATTAAGAAAAGTTGCTGGTAATAACCCTGGTGGTGTTATGGCTGCAATGTTTAATGCAGAAAGAGCTGGTCAAGATAATATTATTAATCTTGCATCTCAAACTAATGCTGCAAATGCTGAGAAAGCTGGATCTATTAATGCAACTAATACAGGTCATCAATGGAATCAGCTTTTATTAGGTAAAGAAGCACAAGAGAAATATAATCCTGCACACGCTACTTGGGCAAATAATGTTGCTGAAGATTCTAATAACTACTGGGCAAATGTTGCAAACAAATACGGTAAAATGAAATCTCATGGTAGAGAGTTAGCAGCATTAAACCAAGGTCAAGGTATGAAGTGGGTTGTTGGTCCAAATGGTCAAGAAGGATATGTTAATACTAACAATACTGAGATTAAACCAATTGCTCCTACAAAAACAGTATTAGACATGATGAGTGATTATAAGCAACAAGGTCTAACTGATAATGCAGATGTATTAAGAGCTATTGATCTTCAGATGAGAATGGATAAAAATAAGAGATTAGGTGGCAACATTTATGCTCAAGGTGGTTTTGTTTTAGGTGATCACATTTTTCCGTTTGCTTTTTAATAAACATAGCAAGTTTAATAAACTAAATAAATTTTAATAGTTTTACAATACACAGAAACTCAGATATATGGGAACGTACGTACAAGGTGTTGAATCAATAATCCCGGCATTACAGCCTACTGATCCAGGGTTGAATGTTGTTGCTAACTTATTGCAACTCAAACAATCACAGTATGATACAAATTATCAACAATTAGGTAAGATGTATGGTCAATACTATTATGGTGATTTAACAAGAAATGATAATATTCAGAAAAGAGATAACACTGTAAAACAAATTGATTTTGATTTAAAAAGAATTGCTGGACTTGACTTATCACAAGAAAAAAATGTTAGCCAAGCAGCACAAGTTTTTAGACCTTTCTATGAAGACACTGCTCTTATGAAAGACATGGCCTGGACTAAAAATTACAATAAACAACTGGGTGAAGCAGAAGGTTTAAGAAAAAGTGATGATGATGAAACCAGAGCAAAGTACTGGGATGATGGTATTAAAGCTTTACAATATAAAAGAGAAGAGTTTAAAAATGCTGACGCAGGTTCTGCTTTAGGTTTTGAGAATCCGTTATATACTCCATATGTAAATGTTCAGGAAAAAGCAATGAAACTTGCTAAAGATGCTGGACTATCTGTTGAGAAAACTTCTTTCAGTGATGATGGAATGTGGATTATTAAAAATAAAAATGGTGAGTTACTTACTGAACCTTTAAGTAAATTATTTGAAGCTCAACTAGGATCTGATCCGGCTGTACAAGAATTGTATAGTACAAAAGCATATGTGAATAGAAAAGACTTTGCATACTCAAAAGCTAATGAGTATGGTGGTGTTAAAGAAGCAGAAATGAAATATCTTGAACAAGCCTACTCAGGTATGAGAGATAGAGTAGCTGACAGACATGCATCTGTAGAAGAGAAGTCTCAAGCCTATGCTGGTAAGATATCAGATATTGAAAAACAAATTAAAGAGAAAGGTTCAAATCCATTATTAGAAAAGACACTTAAGGAGTACCAAGATGGTAAGAATATCAATGACCAAGTAATGGGTCAATTAGATAGACAACTTAAACAATTAAATGGTGCTTATTCAAGTAGTGGTAATACAAGTACAGGACAGTTCCAAAATCCATATCAAGATGTAGATCAATTACGTAGAGTAGTTGATGGGAATGTATCTTATGATCTAATGTCAGGAGATATTTTATCTGCAGCAGAAACATTTTCTAAAAAAGATGCTAAGGAAGATTTTAAAGAAAATCCTTATGCTGTTCTTGATATAAAACATAAAAATCAGTTAGGTGAAATTAATGCTGCTGGATCTTGGAGATATAAAACAGAACAACTAAAAGGTCAAAATGCAATAAATAAAATTGCAGCTGATGCTTACTATGACGAATATACTTATAGCGGTGGTAAAAAACCAGCAGGATCAGGTGGAACAGGAGGTAAAGGTTCTGGTAAAGGTTCTGGCAAAGGAACTGGTACTGAAGCTGGTACTGGAAATGGTGTACAGTGGAAATGGGATCCAAACAAAACTGCAACAGAAAATATTGAAGAAGCAAGAGTAATTGCTAAAAAGAATAAGGAAAATGGTGCAGCCGGTACTGCATTTACTGTAGCTTCAGTGGAAGGTAATAACTTAAATGATCAAAGAAAAGATAAACTAGTTGCTAATAAAGAACAAACAGTTTATAATGAAAGTGTTCAAGCTGGTTTAATGCAAGCTCTTGATATGCTTACTGAAGCAAAAAGAAAAGGTAGTATTACAGGTGATGAGATTTTTGAAATCTTTGCACCTGAAGGTGTAAAACCAAAAAATAATCCTTTTAAAACAGCTGATGGTAAAGATCCAGTTGCTGAATGGAAAAAGAAATATGATCCTGATTATGATAAAGGAACTGTTTATGACTTAACTGTATATAGTGATCCTGCTAAGCTGAAACAAATGATCCAAAAGGATGGTGTTGATTTCTTATTAGCAAGAACAAATATGGGAAAAAGTGGTGCTGGTTCTCAAGACATGAAGCATAATTACTTGGGTCAAGTTGTTAAAAAAGTAAATAGTTGGACAGGTCAAAACTCAAATCTATCAGAAGTACAACAGGCTGTTGGAGCAAAAGGTTTAACACAGTCACTTGCTAATGCATATGCAGTATCAACTAACATACAGGATTTTAAAGACTGGAGACTTAAAGCTAAAGATGCTATTGTTGATGACATGTATAATTCAATGAAAGATAGGTCTGATATTATACAAGATTTTGGTACACCACAGTTTGATGCTAAAGGTAAGTTTACTGGATATGATATGACTAATCTTAAATTCCAATTAGATAAATCATTTGATGCCGCAGGAAATTATAATGCTAACTATAGACCATTTACTAACTATGAAGCAAACATCCGTGACTATGAATTCAAACAAGGTAAAGTTTGGAACGGCACAAGTATGGTGCCTCAATCTGGTAATCAAACATTTTCATTTGGTCAAAATAGAGCAATGACTAATAAAGATCTAGAAGGATCTACAGATATTAATAAAACAGCATATGCACAAGGAGATCCTTATAGATATGTAGAAACTACAAATGTAGAAGGTTTTGGTAGTAATGTTAATAGATTGCCTAAAGGTTCAACAGCAATGACATTAAATGAAGTTTCTCCATTTGCAGAAAACTTTGCTGTACCACAAGCTACTTCAGTTATTTCTAAAAACTTTTCAGATCAGTTTTACAAAAGTGCTATGAATATTTATGGTAACGGAGATGATAGAAATGTATTAGATAAACCTGTTCCATTCTTTGATGCCGTTGGTGGAGGATATGGAGTTGGTTCACAAGGACTGGCTGCACACGTTAACCTTTCAAAACCTAATAGTCAAGAATCATTAGCATTTATGACATGGGGTTCTGACTGGCAAGGTATAAGAGGTCTTATTAATGGTGAGACAAGAAGAATGAGTTTTAAAGGACTTGGTTCAACAGGTTGGGAAGATGGTAAAGGTGAAGATGGAGAAGTAGGAGAAGTAAATGCAAAAGGTGTTGCTCTAATGAATAAATTCATGGCATGGGCACAAGAAAATAAAACAGAAGCTAATTCTTTCCAAATGATTGCTGCTCCATTTGCTAATGATGATATGGATAATACAGGTATGAAATTTATGCTTCCTGAAAAATTCCTTAAAGAAGAACTTATTGATGCTGAGAAAAATCCAAATGGAACACTTAACAAAGATGATTATGACCTTTTGACAAAGTATGGTTTAAGTGTAATTGGTCAACAAGGAGACTTTAATAATATCTTAATGAGATCTAATGTAACTCCATTCCAAGCACACGTAGACTATAGAGGTGATTATACTTGGAAACATCCATCTGGATTAGGTGAGTATACTGTTAGAGCAGGAGGAAAAGGAGAACCGGATTATGTTACAGGTTTAAAATTCTTTGACTATGATGGAAAAGAAGTTGCTAGTGGATCTAACAATATTACAAGATTTGGTGGTAATCTTGATGAGTCATTTAATAATGGTGTTAATGCTATAAATGACTATGTTTATAATCAATTGTCCAAAGTAGCAAAACAAAAAGAAAACATACAAAATAAGTAAGCACTCATGCCAGATAATATTAGTCAATTAATGACCGACAGTGGGTTTGAGCCTGTTGTTCCAAAAGGTCCTAGTGTTCCAAGTACTTTTAATCCTGGTGATCATACACCAGGTACGCAGCCAAAGTCTGCAAAAGAAGTTGCTGAAAAATCTATGATGGGATGGCTTAATCAAGATATGCAGTATCAATCTGCTAATGATCAGATTAAACCATATACATATGATGCTGGAATGAACAGTAGTTCTTTCTATGAAAGATACAAAGCTTATGGTAATGAAACATTTGATAGAATAGGATTCTCTCCATTTAAGAATAATGATGCTGAATTTAATGCTGGTACCGGAACTATGTCAGAGTTTGCAAGAACTTGGACACATAGTTTTGTACCATTATTTGCGAGAGGGTTTACTTCAGGTCCTAAGAGTTTATATAGAATGGCTCATGGTGATTTTAGTGATGATCCGGAAGAAGCTACCGCATATGCAAGAGCAGCTGCCATTGGTCAATCCACTAAAGGTGGCATAACAGGGTTTACTAATAACATGTTAATGAACTTTGGATACTCAGCAGGTATCATGTCTGAAGCTATTTTAGAAGAGATTGCTGGTATTGGTTTATCTGCAGTATTAGGTCCAGAGATTGGAATGCTTACCACAGTTAATGCTGGTAGAAGGGTTGCTGAAGGTTTAGAAGGATTAAAAGTTGTTGGGGATGTTGGAAAAGCCAGTGTTAAAATGGCTGACTACCTTAAAGATTTAAATAACATTAATAAAACAAGAGAACTTTTTAGTGCCTCAAGAGCAGGAGTTGCAGCTGAAAAAACATTAAACATTGGTAAAAAGATTGCAAACTTTGCTAATCCCTTATCAAATGTAACAGATGCTATTGGGACTATTGCAAGAAATGAAAAACAACTTGCTGGTTGGGCAAAATTAGCAAATGCATCTTATCAAACTGCAGGAGCACTTTATAGAGATGTCAGAAATGTTAATATGGCATTATCTGAAGCAAGACTTGAAGGAGGTTTTGCTAGAAAAGATACTGAAGATGAGTTAATTAAAGAGTATAAAAGAACTCATAAAGGAATGATGCCAGATGAAAAAGTTCTGGATGGTATCAAGAAAGAAGCTTCAAAAGCAAGTGCAGATGCAATATTTGCAAACACACTTTTAATTTATGCAAGTAATAAGGTTTCATTTGATAACATCATGAATCCTAAAAAAGGTCTTACTGGTATATTAACTAAGAAGATTGCTGATGTTAAAACTAATATGGCAGGTAGAACTGTCAAAGAGTTTACTAAAAAAACTTTATCTACAGGAAAAGAAATTCTTACTCCAAAAATTAGTTGGGTAGAGAAAGGTTGGAAAGGTTGGAAAGGAACTGTACAAGCAGTTAAGAAACAAGGTTTTCAAAAAACTGCACTAAGAACTATAGGATATGCAAAAGCAAATCTTATGGAAGGAGCTCAAGAATCTTTACAAGATGTAATTGCACAAACTGCTAAAGATTATCATAAACAAGCATTCTATTCACAACCAGTTGCATCTTACTATTATACACAAGGACAATTGAATGATCTTAAAGATAAGAGATCTTTTGGTCAAATGTTAGGACAAGCTGCTAAAAAACAAGTTAGCTGGCAAGGTCTTGAAACTTTTGCTTCTGGTTTTGCTATGGGTGCATTAGCACACCCACTTAATCAAGCATTACCCTTTGCACAACAAAAGTATCAACAGATATTTAATAAGGATAAGTATTTAGCTCAAAAGAAATATTTGAATGAGTACTCTACTAATATGGCTAAATCAGTTACTCAGACATTTGAGAATGATCCTTTAAAATACTATAATACTAAGTTATTTGGATTAGGGGCTCAGACTGAACTTTCAACAGTAATGGAAGATGCTGGTGAAAAAGCACTTAAAGATGCTAAAAATGAATCTACTATAAAAGAGATTACAAATTTAATTGAGTCTGGTACAACTGATATATGGTTAGATCATCTAGAATCACTAAAAGGATTAACTACAGAAGAATATGCTGAAGCATTAGGCGTTACAGCTGAGGAAGCAGAAGGTCATGTTGAGAAACTTGACAAGATGATAAACCGTACCAAGGAAATTGAAAAAACATATAATGAACTCAATGAAAAATTACCAAGTCCTATTGACTTAGATAGATTTGAAAAGGGTACTAAAGAATATGAAAAAGCTGCAATCTATGACCAAGCTTGGGCTGAAGGTAAGAAAGCAGTGATTTTCTATGGAGAAACATATAAGAATACAGTTATGCGTATGCAAAGTGTATTCCAGGATGCTGCTTCTAATAAATTAATTGGTAAGGTAGATCCAAATAGAGTACAAGTATTATTTCAAGAAAATAGACTGGACAGTGAACTTAATATTTTAGAAAATGAAATAGGTGCTTTAAAAGGTTTAGATGATGATTACTCTAAAAAACAATTAACTCAAAAGACAGAGAGTTTAAAAACTTTAAAAGAGTTCAAGCAAAGTTATACTCAGTTCATGGACCACTTTTTCCGTGGTAATCAAAAAGAAGATAACGGAGAAGAAGAGTTTATTAATTCAGAAATTAAGTCTCTAGAGAATCAACTAGTAAAAGCTAGTTCTAAAGATAAAAAAACTATCCAACTCAAACTGGATAGTCTGTATGAAAGATCTAAAACGGCAGCAGCAGATACTGAAAAAGCTAGTAAAAGAGCTGCAGCAAATGATAAGAAAGGAAGAGTAAGTGATATTGAATCTAGAATTGATGAACTCAATGCTAGAAAGAAACAAATTGAAAATCCTGAATATTATGAGACTTACATAAAAGATAGTGCTTTTGCAAGAAAAGAAGCTGCAACCATTGATAGACAAATTGCTCAATTGGAAAAAGATAAAGCCGCTGCTAGTGAAGAATTAGAAGGTGACATGTCTTTTACTAATGAAAAAGTTATTAATCAACTAGAAGGTTCTTTCAAAAAATATATGAAAGTTCTTGCCGGACAAAGCGGTGACATCATTTTAGATGGTCAAATTGATCAAGCATTTGAAAAACTTGTTGACTACTATAGATTAGGTGAGGAATCATTTAAACTAGCAGATGCAGTTAACATGTTAACAGATCCATCAGGATTTATTGATCATGTTGAAAGAACATATGATTGGATGTATGCTGATTGGGGTAACCGTGAAAATAATATTAAGAATCTGATAAATGACCAAGTTGAAAGACTTAAGTTTAATCAGTTGTTAAATGAGATGGCTGCAAAAGGAATCTATGTAGACCTTGATGAATTTGCTGACTTTAAAGAGTATGGTGTTATTCCTTCTGAGTTTTTTGACAACACAAACAAGCGTGTCTTAAAACCGGGTAGCCCTATATATGATCAAGTAGCAAATGAGTTTAGTAAGTTATCAATGATCCTTGATTTAGTAGAGGGAGCAAAATCAGATAATGAAAAATTAAATGATGAGATTCAAAGATTAAACCAAGAAGAAGAATCAGAAATTAGAAAACTACCTACCACTCCACAAAGAGTAAAAGTAAGAGACTTTGATTCTAGTCAGCCATTTAGCATTAAAGTAATCAAGGATCAGCTTGGTATTAATCAATATGCTGAAGTTACTTATGATGATGAAGGAGTAGAGAAATCTCAAATTTTCTATAAGGGAGATGACAATGTAATAAGATATGATGATAGCAATGGTGAGGAAGTTGATGGTTATTTAAAAATCAACTTTACATCTGGAGAAATATTTTCAATCATTGACAAAGCAAATCCTAATGATGTAAAAGAAATCAATGATAGATACAATGAACTAAGAGCTGAAGCTACAGAAAGAGCAGTAGAAGAAACTTCTAAACCATTTACTGAAAATACAGAGCCTGTAGTAGTTGAAGAGATTACTGCAGATACTTCAATTGAGTCAATGCCTGAAGACCTACGTCAGCAGCTTATTGATTCTTTTGATGCATATAGAAAAGATCCAAAAAATAAATCATTGTTTCCTGAGTCTTTATCTGAAGATGATTTGTCAGATAGATTTAAAACTTATATCAAGTCTGAACCAGAGGCCTTAAGTATTATTGAAACATATGTAAAAGAACAAAAGCTTAAAGCTAGTACTGCACCGGCAGGTGAGGTTGTTGTTCCTATGATTATGCTACCAAATGGTAAAAGCATATCTGCAGAAGACGCTAGTGATAAAGTATTACAAGAAACTTTAAAAAGATACCGTCTTCAGATATCTGAGATGAGTAATAAGGGTCAAGATAAACTTACTCCAAAAGAAAAAGAAGATCTTGCTCTACTTAAAGTAAAAGCAAATATGCTATCTGCATACATTGAGAATGAAAGAGTTAAAGAAATGACTCCGGAACTCAAAGTTGCAAAAGCAAAAATTGATCTTTTATTAAAAGAACAAAGCAAGATTACTCCAATGCTAACTGGGTATGATGTTGAAGGACAAGTACTTAGACGTGTTAGTAATGTTATTGCAGGACTTAAAGGTAAGAAGTATGAATACACTGCTCTTGAAGAAGTTCAAGCACTATATAATGAAACACTTGGTGCAGGACAATCTGTAGACGCATTCATTACAAAACTTAAGGCAGCAAATCTTCCAGGATTTAGTGACTATACTTATACTGAACTTAAAGCAGACATAGAAGAAGCAATTGCTAATCAAAAGAAAGCACCTGTTACACAACCATCTTCTGACATAGAAGCTAAGAAAGCTGAAATAGAAAGAAGAAGAAATGAAACATTTGATAATATTACACAAGAACAGGTTAATGATTTACTTAATTATAAATCAGGAACTGGTGATATATTAGAGCAAGCAACAAGATTGATTAATAATTATAATAGAATATATAATACAAATGCAACTATAACTGATTTTAAAAATAGCCGCTTATTTATTAAAATTGGAAATTATGAAACTTCTATAGAAGCAGAAGCAATTAAGTTAGGTGGAAATCAATTAATATTTGGTATTGATAAAGAAGGTATTGCACAATTAATAGATGCTAAGTATGATGCAGAACTAGCTGCATTGGAAAAATCAACTGCTCCTGTAAGTACACAAGTTAATTATAGTGATTTATTAGCTGAAGCAAGAGAACAACAAATAGGTAATCCTTTATCTGCTGACTTATCTTATTTATTTTTTGCAAATCTTACTGCAGCAGTTAAGTCTGGTAGAATAAAATCTAAAGCAGAACTTAATAATATTATTACAGAGTGGGATGAGATGGCTGCCTATAATGGTAATCCAAATAGAATGACTGACTTCCAAGCTTCAACACTTGCAAGTGAGTCACGGACATTACCGGATACTACACAAACAACTGTTCCAAACCCAAATACTACAGATACATTAGCTGAAATTGTTGAAAGATCTGTTACCGAAAAAACCTATGAGGAAAACAGAATAGGTGGTAACTATGTAGATGCACAAGCTAAAACTTTCTTTGAAGGAGGTAAACCTGAGTATGATCCTAATAAGATTACAAAAGAAGCCTTTGATAATTTATTTGGAGATAATGGTCTATTCCAAATTATTAAACAATGGATGGATACTAATGATATGATTGTTGTATCAAAAGGTCTTGTTGTTTATGATAAAGCAGCAAATGTTGCTGGGGAGATTGACTTACTATTAGCAAATAAAAAAGGTGAGTTCTTTATTGTTGACTTAAAAACAGGAAGCAAAGATAAATGGGCTGGATATAATAATCCTGATTCATTAAACTATGCTAAAAAAATGGAGAATACATACCAACAAGGAGCATATGTAAACTTGCTTCGTAACATGTTAGGTATAAATGCTACTCCAAAAATTTTCCCAATTGAAGTTGAACTTGAAAAAGGAACAGGTAGAATTCTTAAGGCATCAAAACCAACATCATCTTCTGCATTAAAACCAGGTAAGATTTTAATTGATCTTTCTGTTACTCCAGAGATGCAGGCTAAGTTAGATGCGTTAATTCCAGAAACTGAACCTTCAGTATCATTAGTGCCACCATCTGCAAAAGTTGAATCTCTTGTAGAGGAAGGAGTGAATGAAACTGTTGAAGGATCTGACTATGAAGGACCATCACCTACAGCTGATACTACTTATGAATTTAATTTTGATACCGCAGATAGAGTATCTCAACTTGAAAAAGAAATCAATAAAGCTGACTTTGACAAACTTCAGATGATTGAGCTCAATTTTGGATTGAAAGATTCACTTGAGATGACAGCAGATGAAGTTCTTCAAGTGCAGGAAATGATTGATGCAAGAAGAGCTGTTTTATCTTCAGGTGAAACTGTAGTAACAGAACAAAAAAGTTACTCTATTGGAGATGAAGTTTATACTGAAACTACTATCTTTACTGAGACTGGTAAAAATAAAGGTGAAGTATTCTTAGAGCCATATCAAGTTGGTGTAATTAGTAAAATTGATTTTACTAATGGTACCATAACAATAAAACCGGTTGGAAAAACAAATCAAAAGACAATTCCTATGGCTATGTTAGATAAAATGTTTAAATTAAAGAGTGAAGTATCTGAAGAACCGGTTTCAAGCACTACTCCTACTGCAGATGATAAAGCAAAAGTAAAAGAATCTACTGATGTAGTTAGTGCTCTTGCTAATGACAGTATAAGACAAATTGAACTTGAAAAAGAAGCAGAGGAACTTGGTACTGTTGAAGAGACTTTGAATAATTTATTAGAAGACCTAGACTGTTAGAAATGAAGATAACTTGTGCAATTAATCAGCAACAAGCTGATAAACTATATAAAACTGTTTACAAATCTCTTTCTGCATCTCTAGAGGCAGGTGAACCATTTGATGCAAATCAATACATGGAAAATCTTTTTAACAGCATTGCTGATAAAAAAGATGAAGATACAGCAGTTAAATTTTTACAACAGGTACCTTCTTTAATAAGAGCTATTGCTGCTAAACCAGCATTTGATGCTTTAGATCTTAAGCTTGATCCAATTAAAGAGCTCAGTACAGATTTTAAAGACCTTGACAAAGGTTTTGACAATGTACTGAAGTACTTTAAACCACAGATGACTCAACGCTCTAAGATGGCTTTATTAAGAGCCAATGAGATTGAAGCATCTACAGGAGCAGAAGTAGATCCACCTTCTGATATAAAAGAACCAGTAAGGTTGATACCTAATGAAACATTTACTGCAACAATGCAGCAGTTAAAACCTATTGATCCTACACAAAAACAAACTCTTATTGAGGAGAGGATTGATCCAGGTAAGCAAAGAATTTACAGCACATTAGAAAAAGTTAGAAAATCTATTGATGCAAATGAGAAAGCTGAAATAACTGATACAATTGAATACCAAGGACGCAAATTAAAACTAAAGCCAATTCTATTATCTAAACTTGCAGAAACACATGCAGATCAGTTAGATATTGAGACTAGGAAAAACCTTGTAGAAAGATCTACTGCTATAAAAAATAGAGGAAATACTCCTGCAGGTGTTGATACAGCAAATACAATTGCTTTAGTTTTAGCAGATGACTTTGGTAATTATCATTATTTTAATGATGAAGGTGATATTACCTCTCAAGAAAAAGGAGGAGGAATTGTTTATCAGTTTTTAAGACATGTAAAAAAGACTGGTGGCAAATATGAAATTACAAATGCATATGGTTATGCAAGTACAATGCAATCTCCTGCTGACATAGCTTCTCAATTTGGTATCACTGAAAAAGAAGCTACTAAAATGCAGCAAGAAGAATTTGCTCAGTTATATAGTCTACGTCAACAAGCATTAAATGGAGAAGAAACTCCATTGCTTGATTTAGTAGGCCTTAGCCCTGGTGTAAAAGAATCAGTTGCTCAAAAGAAAATTACTCTTCAAAATCTAAGACAACTTCCTTTTGTAAATAATGCAACATTTAGATCAATTAAACCTGTAATGACTCCAGGAGGAGATGTATCTGCAGTAATTGAATTAAATGGTCAAGAGTATCCATTAGATAGACCAAATATAACTGATGACTTAATAAACAAAGTTGCTTTAGTATTATCTAATCCAAAATTCTCTAATCTGCAAAAGTATGAGTTTGTAAATCAATTCTTATCAGATAATGCATCTATGTCAACTAGAAGACATAAGATTAATTATAATCCTGGTACTGACACTTTATTATTTTCATATACTGAAAAAACTAAAACAGATGGTACAGGAAAAACAATCCCTCTTACAAATGAGGAACTGAATGGTAAAAAGGATTTATTTGTTGATGTATTAAAAAATGCATCAAAAGATAAATACGGTAACATGTATAGTGCCAAGATGACTTATTATGATAAGGCATTAGGAATAAATGGGTATCTAGATTATAATACTGACACAAATGAAATTGCTGATGAGTATAGTCTTTACCTACCGTTATTAGAAAGTTTACCTAATACAAAAATCATGTTGAGCCCACAAACCGATCTTGGTTTCTTTAACTCATACATGAAATTTGCATTGCCTACAGACTTTAATAAAGAGTTTGATGAGGCATTAAATAACCCTGAGGTAAATATAGCTGAAGAACCAATTTCAGATATAGCATTTAATTCTTTTGTAAACTTTAATATAGTATCTGATAAGATTCTTAATGATATTGCAGATGCATACATTGCTGGTCAACCATTAAGCCCAAGACAACAACAAATATTTATTGAGGCTACGGCTGATATGGAAAGAGTACTTACTGAAAAAGTTCAACAGGAAAATGCAAAGAAGACAACCCCTGTTGTACAGCAGTTTAATCTTGATAATGTTGAGATAGGTGGTATAATAAGAGGTTATGAAAATATATTAGGTAAAGAATCTATTGGTGATGTAAGATCAGAAATTCCGGAACAAAACAATGGAGTAATTCCTGTAGTAGGTAAAGATGGAAATCAATATGTTGTTGCATTTTCAAGAAAAGGTGGAGATGGTAAAAATATATTTGAGATAGGTAATACACCACGTCCAGGATATATAGCGGTATCAGTAAAAGTTGATGGGAATTATGAATCTGCACAATCCAAAGCAGTAAATATATTACAATCTATATTGCCAACCATTAAAGATGGAAAGATTAATAAATCTGATATCAATAATAGTTTAGCAACAAGTGCACAAAAGAAAGCTATTGATAAAATCATTGATCCAAAAGATACTAATAACCCAAGTGATGATGGTAGTGCTTCTTTGTTTGATTGGACTAGAAAAGGAGTTGACTTAGGTAAAGTAACTAAAGAAGACATTGAAAATGCAAAAGAATGGTGGAGTAATTCACCACTTGCAAAATATATTGACTTCAATACAATGGTTAATATTGTTAACTCTGATGTATATGCTAAGTTTATTGCATACGGATCAAAGTTAAATGAGAAGTTTGGTAAAATTGAAATTGGAACAAGAGGTACAATAGTAGATGTATACCATGAAGCATGGCATGCATTCTCACAAATCTTCTTAACTCCGGAACAAAGAACTAAATTGTATGATGAAGTTGCTAAACAAAAAGGAAGCTTCACATTACTTGATGGTACTACTGTTAAATTCTCAGAAGCTAGTTACTTACAATTAGAAGAGTACTTAGCGGAAGACTTTAGAGATTACGGTATCAACCAGGGTGCTAAGAAAGGGGCTCCGGTTAGAAACTCAATCTTCAGAAAGATTGCTGATTTCTTAAAGGCTTTATTTGGTATGAAGTCAACAAAAGAAACATTGTTTAACAATCTTTACTTTGCGGATAAAAATAAAAACTTCTTAAATAAATACTCTCCAGTAGTTGATACATATTCATTCAATATGTTAAACCGTGGTATGGCATCTTTAGAAGATAACACAATTGATGCATTAAGTAGACAAGATAGCAATCTTGTTTCTATTAGTATTGATTCTTATATATCAGAACTTGTAGATAAGTATACAATACAAAGAGGAAATAAAGGAGTAGCATTAAGAATGCTTATTGGTGAAAGTAACCGTAATGCAGTATATGATTTAGTAAGAAAAGACTTTATCAAAAAGTTAGATGA
>Ga0222712_10002129_pt1 | contig 23202 bp, 32 predicted proteins | sample C33_657DmetaG_FD_165043 | JGI IMG/M metagenome (GOLD analysis project Ga0222712, IMG submission 165043) | Estuarine water microbial communities from San Francisco Bay, California, United States - C33_657D | ecosystem: Environmental > Aquatic > Marine > Unclassified | place: USA: California... | reverse complement strand
CCGGATTGTTTGGGGAGCTCATGAGCTCGAAGATATCGCGATCCGCCACACCGCGAGCGCGCCGGATCGTTTTATCGACGAAGTGGCCCCGGCATTATTGGCCTACAGTAACGCGGCCGCCGGTAATATTAACCAGGTACTGCGCGGAGCCCAGGCGTCGAAAATTGACAAAGTGGATAAATTCCTGGCCACCAGGTTCGGGCCGCGCGTGGCGCAGAGAATCGAGCACGCGCACGTTATCGATGAGGGCCGCCCGATCGAAACAATTTGGGACGCCGTAACAGGGGCCACCGCGTACGCCCGTTCGATCCCGTGGACGTCCGAACGCGTGGAGCTCGAAACCCTGGCCGGTGACATGTTAGAGCTCGTGCACGTGTAAAAACCCTGGCCACCTGGCCCCGTAAACCCGGCCACCTGGCCGGGTTTTTTTATTCGCGCCCGTTATATCGTTTTCGCGTACTTCGGTTTTTTGCCCCGTATCAAAACCCGCCAGGCCGCGCCCCTGGTGGCCGCCGCCCTTATCCGGCCCGCATGCGTTTTTTGGACCTGGTCCCAGGCCGTAAACCTGGCGCGTGATCCGCGCCCCGTTTTACGTCGAAACCGGCCCGCCGTATTGAAAACCCGCAGCGTTTTTTCGGCAGCGTCCGCAGCGTTTTTCCCGCTGCGGTGCCGCAGCTGGTGGACGTGAAAACCTTAAGCCTGGCGCGCAGTTACGCGGGCCCCGTTGCACGGGCCGCGCCTGGTGGCCCGTTGACCTGGTGACCTGGGCCGCGCCTGGTGACCTGGGCCGCGCCTGGTGGCCGGTGGCCGTGGTGCCTGGTGCGCAGTTATTCGCTCCCAGGTAAGTACATGCGTTCGCAGTTAATCGCTCCCAGGTAAGTACATGCGTTCGCAGTTAATCGCTCCCAGGTTAGTGCATGCGTTAGCAGTTATTCGCGGGCCCTGGTGCCTGGGCCGTGGTCCCCGGCCGGTGACCTGGTGGCCGCTCCCAGGTGGCCGCTCCCAGGTGGCCGCTCCCAGGTGGCCGCTCCCAGGTGGCCGGTGGCCCTGGTTCCCGTTGCCTGGTTTGTAATTACATGCGCGCGCCTGGTGCCCTGGTGTTTGTGATCCGGTGACCTGGTGCCGGTGGCCGTGATCCCAGGTTAGCGATCCGCGCCCCGGTGGCCGCGATCCCTGGGCCGTGGCCCGCGCCCTGGTGGCCGGGTAGAGTCCCGGCGGGCGTTTTAGCGATAGTTAGCACTCACTTACCCCGGGCCCCGGTTTTTGGCCCCCAGGCGGACCTGTCGGAGGCTTTAGCCCGATTTCACACAGTTTGTGAGGCTCTAAACACAATTGGACCCCCGGGACCCCAAAATAGGCCCCCTTTGCTTTATTTCCGTTTTTGTGTAAAAATTTTTGCAAATTCCAAAACTATTTTGTTTCACGTGAAACATCCTGCATGACCACACAAAACGATGAACTGGAAGTAGAGCGCCTTAAGCTCGAGTACCGTCTTGCTAGGTTAGAGGCACAGGAGAGTGCCCAAAAAGATTTCATGCTGTTCACAAAGTACGTCTGGCCCGAAGCCATTATTGGCGATCATCATGCCAAAATGGCAGATGCATTCAACCGCGTTATGACTGGAAAGCTTAAGCGCCTGATCATCAACATGCCTCCCCGGCACACCAAATCTGAGTTTGCGTCCTACCTGTTGCCGGCGTTCATCATGGGCAATAAGCCGCGAACCAAGATCATTCAAGCGACCCACACAGGCGAACTCGCGGTACGTTTTGGCCGCAAAGTCCGTAACCTCATGGACTCTGATGAGTACAAGGAAATCTACCCCAAGGTTGTTTTGCAGGCTGACTCCAAGGCCGCCGGCCGGTGGGACACGGACAAAGGTGGTGAATACTTTGCCGTGGGCGTTGGTGGTGCAATGACTGGACGTGGCGCGGACCTCTTGATCATTGACGATCCACACTCTGAACAGGACGCCCTGTCGGAGCTCGCCTTGGACAACGCATGGGAGTGGTACACCTCTGGCCCGCGCCAGCGTCTGCAACCTGGCGGCGCGATCGTCGTGGTCATGACAAGATGGGGAACTAAAGACTTAACTGCACGACTGATCAAGCAGCAAACCAGCCACAAAGCGGACAAGTGGGAAGTGATTGAGTTCCCTGCCATCCTGCCTAGTGGAAAACCCCTATGGCCAGGGTTTTGGAGCGTCGAGGAACTGTTGTCGGTCAAGGCCTCTTTGTCACCGCAGAAGTGGCAAGCCCAGTGGCAGCAGCAACCGACCAATGACGAGGGCGCGATTCTCAAACGTGAGTGGTGGCAGGTCTGGCAAAAGGAAGAACCGCCGATCGTGGAGTACATCATCCAGTCCTACGACACTGCCTACAGCAAGAAGGAAACGGCTGACTATTCGGTGATCACGACCTGGGGCGTGTTCCATCCCTCTGAAGACTCGGGCCCCAATCTGATATTGCTTGACGTCAAGCGTGGCCGGTGGGACTTCCCTGAATTGAAGCGGATCGCCAAGAACGAGTATGACCATTGGAAACCAGACAATGTGCTGATTGAGGCCAAGGCGACGGGCGTAACCTTGCAACAGGAACTGCGGAAGATGGGAATCCCTGTCACCATGTACACGCCTGGTGGACGACGGGCCGGCACTGACAAGATCAGCCGTGCCAACTCTGTTGCTCCAATCTTGGAGGCCGGCATGGTATGGGCCCCGGACCGTGAATGGGCAGAAGCCTTGGTTGAAGAGTGCGCCGCGTTCCCTAACGGGGACAACGACGACATGGTTGACTCAACGACACAGGCGCTCATGCGTTTTCGCTCTGGCAACTTCATTTCCTTGCACACGGATGACAAGGAAGAGGACGAAGCGTCAGACCTTGTGCCAGAATACTATTAGGGCATAAAATGCCTTGACACCACCTTTTTGTTAGGGCGAACTATGGATGGACAATATTTACCTGATGATGAGATAGACATCGATAGTCTTGCGTCGTCCGAGCCCCCTGAATATGTACCTCAGATGTTTTCTGAAGGTGGCGAGGTAGAAGAGGAAGATATTGATCACTACGCCAAAGGTGGAGAATCCTCTCTTGACCAGTCGGTTGAGACGATGAACAAATACTTGTTGGCCGACGAGGCCGACACGATGCCCATGGCCTACGCGACAACGCCCTATGGAGCCGCACAGCCGACAGCGCCTGAGATGAGCACGAAGACTGCCAAGCTAATGCTCAAGCAGTTATCGACAAAGAGCGGTGGTGGCAAATCTAAGCGTTCCAAAGAAATGAGTTTGGAGACGGGAGACTTGTCTCCTGCCATTCCTGAGCTTGGCGCGCCGCAAACGGAACAAGAAAAGCTCACTCAGATTGCAAGCGCAAGAGCGCAATATGATGCTTTGGAAAAGGCCTATAAGTTAAAGGCACAGGCCGCGCAAAGAGCGGGCAAGGGCCTGATGAAGCCGACCTTTAATACGGTGATGTTTGACCAGCCTACCTTGGAAAAGTCTGGCCCCTTAATGGCAAGAACCTTTGGCAAAGGCGGCGAAGCGGACAAGGAAGACTTGCCCGGCTTGTATGGCGTTTCTGACTATGCGCGCGAAGAATCGGCGAACATGTTCCCTGAGGAAAAAGGTCAGTGGGACAGGCAAGACGCTGCAAGACACATGATGGCCGCAGCCACTTTGGCGCGCAAGTACGGCCCACGGGCCGCTGAACTTGCTGGGCAGGCGCATGAATTTAAGTCCGCCCCCATTCAGTTTATTGGCTCGAAGATGGGCATGATGAAAGAGTCGCCGGACTATGCACAAGACATCCACAATAACCGCTTAGGTATTGAGCTTGCGTCTAAGTCCAAGAGCCAAGAAGAACTACGTGCCCTTGTGCGTCAGATGGCACTTCAGGCCCAGCAAGGGCAAACACCTGGCAAAGCCTCTATTGGTAGGCCCGCCGGCACACCCGACACGGTAGGCAGGTATGGTTCGCAAGGCCCTGTCAAACGCGCGGATGGAAGCCCACCCAGCGGAGAACGGCTCACGCCACAACAGATTGAACAATTGGCCGCCGACCAGGCCGCGCTTAATCAGTACTATGCCCCTAAGGCACGACCAAGCACTGGCATGAATCGCCAAAAGGGCCCGATCAGTAAGCAGCTGGACACAGGCGAAGCCTACATAAACATGGCCAAGGGCGTGACCGAGTTGCCATACGACCTGTTAGGTGCTCCTCGGGACATCTCCAACATGATCATGACGCCCTTTGGTTACGGCGTAAAGAACCCTGTCATGGGAAGTGACTGGATCAAGGAGCAGATGACGCGGGCCAACGTGCGACCAGAACCTCCTGCCGATCCAACGTCCAAGGGCTTCTACACTGCGGGCGAACTCTTGTCTAACTTGACAAACCCTGCCGGCGTCTCGCGCAAGGTAGGCCCTGTTGTTGAAAAAGGTGTCAAGGCCGTTGGCAAGGAAGCTGCTCGCCAAGTCGAGCGCGGCATGTTCAATGAAGGCCCATTGCGCGGCATCACCCCGCAGCCTATGTACATCTCTCGCCCACCAGGTGGATACTTTCCAACCTCTCGTGGGATGGGTGAAAAAACTGCTGAGGAAATAAACAACACAAAACTTTCTGACTTGCCGGAAAACTTTGTGTCGTGGCTTAATACAGACGACAAACAGAAGGCATCATTCCTTGGCCTTGGCCCAAAGAAAGAATCCCTTGGAGACAAGTACAACAGATGGAAGGCTGAAACAGGAAACAAGGACTATACGTTTGGCATCCTGTCCGGCATAGATAAGTCTTTCCAACCTGTTTTGAAGAAGATCACGGAAATGGAGCCTGGAGAAAAACGCGATGCCTTGTTTCAGATGTTTAATCAGAAGGCAAAGGATTTCTACAGCAAACAAGCAGGCAGTGTCCAAGACCCACTACGGGCGGACATCCTGGGCGGTAACATTAAATTTGACATGGACTCAAAGATGGGGGATGTTTTTCCCCAGGTCTTGGTCAAACAGGCGGCACAAGGGAATCTACAGGCCTTGCGTTTGTTAGAGAAAAATTATGATGACATGCTGGGCATAAAAGCTGTTGTGCCATATAGGAGAGTTCCATCTAGACCAGATGACATACCTCCTCAAAACACACTCAAAAGACAAATAATTGAAAGTGTCAGAGACAACCTTGACAGCATTCCGGACAGCCAGTTGCTTGCTTACGCAGGTAAAAAACCACTGCCCGGCCCTGATGGCGTGGCAAAAGCGGCAAAAGAGGTAAGACTAAGACTCAAAGAAAATCCTAATCTTTTTTCCACGGTATTAGAGCCTAATATTGAACGTACTGTGTTTGCAAAGGAGAGCCGGTATTCCGATTTAGATTTGGCAAAACACCCAAACCTGTATGGAACCACTGCAACAGAGGCAATGATTAATCCGCAGGGCCCTGCATTTACCAAGGATCAGTTTGATGCGATGGACGCTCTTCCTTCGGGGTATTTTTTACCTGAGTTGGAAACAGCAATAAATAAAAGTCAGCCAATATTAGACGCACAAGAGTATGGTAATTTAAGGCTCCTTGGTCTTAACGCTGATAAACTTTTACAAGAAGCAAATAGGCTTTCAGCTAAAGACTTAAACAGCATGGGGTTTACTGACTTTTTAAAGAAGGCGTATAAATCTTCTGAAGAAGTCGCACAAATAGAAAAAGACCTTAAAAGAGTTAAACCGCTATTGCAACAGGGTAAACCTCCACCTGCAAATGTCATGCTCTTTGGGGTCAAAGATTTCCTGCCCACCGTCAACGACATGAGATGGGTTAAAGTCACCAACCCTGATGGCGTCAAATCAATTGCAGCGGGCATGAACAATTCTGTAGGAAGCTATGCAACCAGTGAGACCTACGGCGCATTAGGCCGTGGTCGTCGTGCCTTGGACAAGGGTGAGATAGAGGTTTACTCTTTGTACGACAAAAATCACACCCCTCATGTCACAGTTGAGTATGGAACTGGTAAATCAAGTGTTCCTGAGAAGCAAAGAAGCCAAATTCTTCAACTAACAGGCAATGGCCCATTAACTGCAAATGAGGCATCTAATAATTATGCGGAGCAGATAGCGGCGTTAGTAAATGCCTTGCCTATAAAAGACGTTACTGCGCTTCCCGCAAGCACGCAAAAAATTCTTAAAAATAATTTTTTTGAGTTTAAGGACAATAGGGTTGTTAGGAATGAAGAGGAATTTACCAAGAACCAAGAGATTAGAAAAGAATTAGGGCTGGCCAAAGGCGGCTTAGTGGATAAGAATACAGCCTTCATCAAGGCGCACACGTAACAAGGAACCTTCATGCCCATAGACAAAGCAGTAAATCAAGCCCCTCAGTTGGACATCGTCCTCGACAATGAGGACGAGATGCCCGACATCGAGATCGTGTTGGAAGAAGACGGCAGTGCCGTGGTCAACATGACCGAGGACGATGCCAACGAAGTTGACTTCTACGCCAACCTTGCCGAGGTCATTGATGAGGACGACTTGAGCGATATTGCCATGGATGTCGGCGCAATGTTCGAGGCTGACAAGTCGTCCCGCTCGGACTGGGAGCAGATGTACTCCAAGGGCATGGACTTGCTTGGCCTAAAGCTTGAAGAGCGTACCAAGCCTTTCAGGGGCGCGTCGGGCGCGACCCATCCAATGTTGACAGAGGCCATTGTGCAGTTCCAGGCACAGGCGTTTAAGGAACTGATGCCCGCTGGCGGCCCTGTTCGCACACAAATCGTCGGCCGTGAGACGGTGGAAAAGGCCCAACAGGCCTCTCGCGTGCAAGATTTCATGAACTACCAGATCACCCAGGTGATGGAAGAGTACACGCCTGAGTTTGACCAGTTGCTTTTCTACACCGGGTACGGTGGTTCGACCTTCAAGAAGGTGTACTACGACGGCCAATTAGGCCGCATGGTCTCCAAACTGTGCTTGGCCGACGATGTTTACATCCCGTACAACGGCTCAAGCGTCATGAGCCAGTGTCCACGGATCACGCACCGCATTGCAATGGACTCCAACGAGTTCAGAAAGCGCATTGTGGCCGGAGAATACCTGGATGTGGACGTGGAATCGCAGACCATGCTGCCAGATACCACTCAAATCCAGGATGCAGTGGACAAAGTTGTGGGTGTGCAGCCTACTGACGACGTCGAAGAAGTATTTTTGTTGGAAATGCAAGTGGATTTGGACATCCCTGGCTTTGAAGACAAGGACGAAAACGGCGAAGTCACCAAAATCCGCCTGCCTTACGTGGTCACCATGCTGGAAGACAGCCTGAAAGTGGTCGGTGTTCGCAGGAACTGGAGCGAAGACGACGAATTGAAGGTGCGCAAGGACTATTTTGTGCATTACGTGCTGGTCGAAGGCCTTGGCGCGTACGGCATGGGCTTTGTTCACATGGTCGGAGGCCTGTCCAAGGGCGCAACCAGTGCTTTGCGCCAGCTTCTGGACGCGGGAACGCTCTCAAACTTGCCAGCAGGCTTCAAAGCCAAGGGTGCGCGGATCGCGGACAACGACAGTCCCATCCAGCCAGGCGAATGGAGAGACATTGACGCTGGCGGCGCGGAGCTTCAAGCCTCTTTGCTGCCTCTGCCGTACAAAGAACCGAGCCAAGCCTTGTTTGCACTGCTTGGATTCCTGGTTGACGCGGGCAAACGCCTGGCCAGCACTGCGGATATGCAGGTTGGCGATGCGAATCAGAACGCCCAAGTCGGCACCACGCTTGCACTGCTCGAGCGCGGCTCGATTGTCATGTCCGCCATCCACAAACGCCTGCACTATGCGCAAGGTCTTGAGTTCAAGATGCTGGCCAAGGGCTTTGGCGCGTACATGCCGGACAACTATCCGTACGATGTACCGGGTGGCGCGCGCTCAATCAAGAAGAAGGACTTCAACAACATGGTGGCGGTGCTGCCTGTTGCTGACCCCAACATCTTTAGCTCTGCCCAACGCATCACGCTTGCCCAAACGCAGCTGCAAATGGCCCAAAGCGCGCCTCAGATGCACGACATGTACGAGGCGTACTACCGCGTGTACTCTGCACTCAATGTCAGGGACATCGACGGCATCTTGTTGCCGCAAAACACCCAGATGCCCAAGGACCCGGCCAGTGAGAACAGCGACGTGCTCAACAACATGCGCTTGAAAGCCTTTGCCGGCCAGCAGCATGACGCGCACATTGCCAGCCACTTGATGATGGGCCTGTCTCCTATCCTCCAAGCCAATGCCATGGCGGCAACCGCCTTGCAAAAGCATATCCTGGACCACGTGAGACTCAAAGCGGAGGAAGCAGTGGAGGCAGAACTGTTCCAAAACTACGGCACGGACCCAGACGGCATTGTTTCTCCGATCCAAAAGGAAGGCATGGTGGCGCTGAAGATTGCTTTGTTCATGCAAGAGGTTCGGGACATGCAAAACCAGTTGTCTGGCGAGCAGGGCGACCCACTTGTCGATCTCAAGAAGCAGGAATTGCAACAGCGTGCGGACAACGACAACAAGAAGATTGCTTTGGACCAACAGAAGCTCGCACTCGATCAACAAAAGATTGCGCAGAATGCTCAGGCACAGCAAAATCGTGTAAAGTCACAAGAGAACATTGCGCAACTTCGAGCCGGTGTCGCCCGAGAGCGCATGAACGTTACACAAAACACACCACCCGCTCAAGGAGGCCGAAATGCCGCTTAAAAAAGGCTCAAGTCGCAAAACCATCAGTTCCAATATTGGCGAACTGGTAGGCACGTATAAAGAAAAAGGAAAGATTGGAACCAGCAAGCCAAAGAACAAATCCGCAGCGGTGAAACAGGCCGTTGCGATTGCTTTGTCTACCGCTGGTAAATCCAACAGGCCTAGCAAGCCGAAGGAGGCCAAGAAGGGTGGCGCTTTCATGGTCGTAAAGAAGAAAGACGGCAACCGTCCGGTTGAGATATACTGAGACGTAAGCACTTGCCAACGGGTGGGGCCTTGTACCACCTGCTTTTCATGGGAATACCATGCTCGAATTTGCAGAATCAGTTGTCAAAGAATTAAGAAAGCTCCGAGAAGACTCGGAGGCTATCATTTTGAATGGCACCATCATCGACATAGAGCGATATCGCTTCATGATGGGACGCCTCGAAGGTTTAAAACTTGCCGATCAAGCTGTTCGTGATCTTTTGTCACGAAGGACTACCGATGATTTTTAACCACAGAGGAGATGCCAATGGAAGTTGAAGAGAACATGACAGCACTGGAGCGCAAGTGGCGCGAAGAAGCTGAACTAAAAGGCCCTTGCCTTGACGATGCGTATACGGAAGACGGGTTTAACCCGGAGAAGCTTGAACAAGCTGTCCGAGACCGCATCCCTACCCCCACAGGCTGGCGCATTGCCGTCTTGCCCTATCGTGGCGCGGAAAAGACCAAAGGCGGCATCGTCTTGTCTGAAGAAACCCAGAAGAAAACCCAACTTGCAACCAACTGCGGCTACGTCTTGAAGACTGGCAGCTTGGCCTATGCGGACGAATCAAAGTTCCCGCACGGAGCCTGGTGCAAGGAAGGCGACTGGATTATTTTTGGACGTTACGCAGGTTCTCGTATCCAAATTGATGGCGGAGAAATCCGAATTCTCAACGACGACGAAATCATTGGGGTTGTAAACAGCCCTGAAGATATTTTGCACATGTAAGGAGCCTAGTATGAATGAACAGCAAGAATTGGAATTCAAAATCGGCGAGGGGGAAGAACCTGTTGATATCGATATGGGAGAAGACGGCCAGTCTCCCAAGATTCAAGAAGGCGAGCAGGCCCCTCACGTTGAAACAAACGGTGGCAACACTGAAAAACCTGACAACGAGCTCAACCAGTACAGCGAGAGCGTCAAGAAACGCATTGACAAGCTGACCGCTCGCCTGCGCGAGACTCAGCGTCGGGAAGAGGCCGCAATCACCTATGCACGAAACGTGCAGGCCGAGGCCCAGCAACTTCAGCAACGCATGTTCCGCACGGACGAAGAGCGCCTGCATGAAGCCAAGGGACGTATTGACACCCAGGTCGTTGCTCTAAAGCAAATCATCCGCAAAGCGCGCGAAGAAGGCGATATTGACACTGAGACCGAGGCCCAACAGCGCCTGGCGGACCTGACCTATGAGCAGCGTCAAGTGGCTGAAGAGAATCAACGCCGGGAACACTATGTAAGACAGCAACAGGCCCAGCCTGCTGCTCAAGCACAGCCTCAGTACCAACAACAGCCCCAGTACCAGCAGCCCGCTCAGGTGGACCCCAAGCTGGAAGACTGGATGGAGAAAAACTCATGGTATGGTCAGGACACAGTCATGACCAATACTGCCTGGGGAATCCACAAGCAACTCGTTATCAACGAGGGGTTTGACGGATCGTCAGATGAGTATTATGATGAGCTCGATAAACGCATGAGAAGCACTTATCCACGGAAATTTTCTCCTCAAGCGCAAACCAACAGTACCACCAGAAACGTGCAATCGGTGGCTCCTGCAACCCGTTCATCGGGAGTGAATAGTTCAGCACGCCGCACTGTGAGACTCTCACCGAGTCAAGTTGCGATGGCCAAAAAATTGGGCGTTCCTCTTGAGGAATACGCCAAGTACGTTAAGGAGTAAGAGATGACAGATAACCTTGTACCCACTTTAAACCGTGAATCTCGTAGCGCGAACACTCGTGACAGCGAAGCACGCCGCAAGCCCTGGGCTCCTCCTTCACGACTAGATGCCCCACCTCCTCTGGAGGGAACGAAGCACAGATGGATTCGTGCAGAAATTGGCGGTCAGGAAGACCGCACGAACGTAGCAGGCAAAATCCGCGAGGGTTACGAGCTTGTTCGTGCAGATGAATATCCTGATTTCCCTGTCCCATCTGTTGAAGACGGCCGACATGCTGGTGTTATCAGCGTGGGAGGTCTTCTCTTAGCGCGCATTCCCGAAGAGAACGTGCAGGAGCGTAATGCGTATTACCACCAACGTGCGAGCGATCAAATGCAGGCGGCTGATAATGAGTTGATGAAGAGCAATGCTCACAGTTCAATGAAGATTCAACGCCCCACACGGCAATCTCGAGTCAGCTTCGGCGGCCCCAAGGCTGCTGAATAATCTTTTTTAAAGGAATTATCAAATGGCAAACATCAATAAGCCCTTTGGTCTGCGTCCTCTCGGTAATCTCTCTGCTACTGGCGGTCAAAAACAGTACGGATACTTGATTAACGATAACCAGTCCGGAGCTATCTTCCAAGGCGACTTGGTAACCATTGACAATGGTTATCTTGTCAAATTCAACAACACGGACCATACGTCTGCTGTTGGTGTCTTGAATGGCGTAAGCTATATCGACCCCACCACAGGCAAGCCTACATGGAAAAACTACTATCCAGGTTCCGTCAACATCACCAGCGGCCAAATCGTTGCTGACGTGATCGACGATCCTAGCCAGTTGTTCATCATCCAAAACGCAGGCACTCCCACTCAAGCAAGTATTGGTACCAACGCTGACATCACTGCCAGCACCACTGGTAGCACCACCACTGGTGTGTCCAATATGACCATGAGTGGCACGTTCACCGAAACTGCTGCTGCCAATTTGAAAGCAGTTGGCTTGTGGAACGTACCGGGCAATGAGATGGGCCAATATGCCGTTCTCGTTGTGAAGATTAATGAGCACCTGTACGGCAGCACTGGCACGCCGGGCTTCAGTACCTAAGGAGAACATAAATGGCAATTTCCCGCGCACAACTCGTAAAGGAACTTGAGCCAGGCTTAAACGCCTTGTTCGGCCTCGAGTATAAAAACTACGAAAACCAGCACACCCAAATCTATTCAATCGAATCTTCAGACCGCGCGTTTGAAGAAGAGGTGATGGAATCGGGTTTTGGTGAAGCTCCTGTGAAGACTGAAGGCTCTGGCGTCGCGTACGACCAGGCGCAAGAGGTTTACACAGCGCGTTACACCCATGAGACCATTGCTTTGGCTTTCTCCTTGACTGAAGAAGCCGTAGAGGACAACCTCTATGACCGCCTTGGCGCTCGCTATACACGTGCTTTGGCACGCTCTATGGCTCAAACCAAGCAGATCAAAGCTGCTGCCATCCTGAACGGCGCTTTCACTACCTCTATCGGTGGCGACGGTGTTGCTCTGTGCGCAACCAATCACCCCACTTTGGGTGGCCCCAACTTGTCCAACACACTGGCAACCCCAGCGGACTTGTCTGAGACTTCCTTGGAGCAGTCGTTGATTGACATTGCTGCGTTCACTGATGAGCGTGGATTGAAGATTGCGGTGCAGGGCTTGAAGTTGATTATTCCGAAGGAATTGCAATTTACCGCAGATCGGATTTTGAAATCCACTTTGCGTACTGCAACTGCGGATAACGACATCAATGCCATCAAAAACATGGGCATGGTGCCTCAAGGCTACACAGTCAACAACTTCCTTACCGATCCAGATGCGTACTTCATCAAGACTGACGCACCTAACGGTATGAAGATGTTTACACGTGTGTCCCTGAAGACTGGTTTTGAAGGCGACTTCGACACAGGCAATGTCCGTTACAAGGCACGTGAGCGCTACAGCTTCGGCTTCAGTGACCCACGCGGCATGTTCGGTTCACCTGGCGCTTAATAGTCAGGTAATGGAAAAAGGGGCCTTGTGCCCCTTTTTCTTTTGGTGTATATTGAGCACATTCCGGGCCTTTCCGGTGTTCTGACAGTCCCGGCTGACGACATGCAGACAGAACACCCTCACTTGCATGTAAGGAAAAATCATGGCATCAACCACCTTCTCCGGCCCAGTCACGTCTACCAACGGATTTATTGGCGCATTAACGGGTAACGTAACGGGTAACGTAACGGGTAACGTCACAGGTAATACGGCAGGAACAGGCCGCATCACGCACGCTACGACCGCTGCAATTAACGCCACTGCAACAGCCACTGCTGCTGAAGTTGCTACGGGCTACATTACTTCCACTTCTGCTGCTCCAACCACAATTACTTTGCCAACTGGCACTTTACTTGGAGCAGCATTAGGCGCAGCTAAGGGCACAATTTTTGATTTGTACATTGACAACACTGGCGGCGCAAGCACAGTGACAATTGCTGTTGCTACCAACGGTATTTTGTCAACTGCTGCCGCAGACACTGCCGGTTCTTTTGGTGACTTGACCGTTGCTTCGGGTGTGACCGGCCTGGCTCGTTATACATTGATGTTCTCCAGCGCCACAGCATACGTCTTCACACGCACTGCTTAATTAGGAGCCAGTATGAGCTACAGCAATATACAGTCAGCGTATGCGACTGGCACTGCTCAGATGGTCAATGGGCGCAGCCGCGTGGTGGGTGTTTATTACACATCCACAGGGGCAGCAACCATGACCTTCAAGAGTGGCGGCGCAAGTGGCACCACACGACTGACATTGGCTTCCCCAACCGCTGCCGGTTCGGATAGCATTTTGCTATCTGAGATGGGCCTGCTTTTTGAAAGCGGCGTCCATTTAACCGTAAGTGGGGCGGCAATCACCAGTGTCACTTTGTTCTTCGAAGGTGGAGCAGCGTAGTAATGGCCTCCAAGGGCATGGGCATCAAAACCTCGGTCAAGAGCGGAAATTTCCGTCCTACCAAGGCCGGTGCAGGCATGACCAAAAAAGGTGTAGAGGCCTTTCGCAAAGCTAACCCTGGAAGCAAGCTTAAGACGGCGGTGACTGCCAAGAATCCGTCTCCCGCAGAAGCAAAACGCCGTGCGTCGTACTGTGCGCGGTCCGAGGGCCAGATGAAGGATTTTCCTGAAGCTGCCAAGGACCCAAACAGTCGTCTACGTCAGGCACGTAAACGGTGGAAATGCTAATGGACATTAATTTAATCTGGTCTGCCGTTTTATCCGCCGCAATTGGCGGATTGTGGTTTTTCATTCGTGAAAAATTTGACGAGCTCAAGCGGATAGACATTTTGTTAAACAAAACACGCGAGGAGATTGCCCGTGATTACGCAACTAATTCAGAAGTGCAAAGAGTTACTGACCACATTGACCAACGCTTTAATCGTCTTGAAGCAAAAATTGATCAACTTATTCAACAAGCAAAGTAAGGAGCAGTGATGGCGACAACCACAAAGATGAAGATGGTCATGAAGGGCGGCAAAAAGGTCCCAGCCTTTGCTGCCGACAATATGGGCAAGATGAAGAAGGGTGGCATGGCAGATAAAGCTGGACGTGCTATGAAGACTAAAACCAGTGACTCTATGGGTCGCGCAATGAAAAAGGGGAAATAACATGGCTGGACGTGGAATGGGCTGCGCAACGCGCGGCGGTGGTGCTGTTGAGAGCGGCCCCGCAAACAAAATGATCTCTGAGACCAGCAAAACTACTGGCGTTCCTATGATGAAGAAAGGTGGCATGGCCATCAATCAACACAAACGGATGGCCATGGGCATGATGAAGGGTGGCAGCGCCAAGAAGATGATGAAGGGCGGAGCCTGCTAAATGACCACTTCAGGAACAACAACCTTTGATCTGTCTATTGACGACCTGATCGAAGAGGCATTTGAGAGATGCGGCATACGTGGCACAAACGGCTACCAGCTGAAGTCTGCGCGTCGCTCTCTCAATCTGTTGTTCCTGGATTGGGCAAATAGAGGCCTTAACCTTTGGACGATTGAGCAAGCTACCTATGCCATAACCCAAGGTATCAGAGAGATATCTTTGGATACGGACACAGTTAATGTCTTGTCTGCTGTCATTCGAGACCCTTCACAGGGCATCTTGACAGACATCACCATTGACCGTATCAGTCGCTCTGAGTACCTCAACATACCTGACAAGACTTCGCAAGCAAGGCCTGCTCAGTACTATGTGCAGAGAACGAATGTTCCCAAGGTGTTTTTCTATCCGGCAGCGGACCAGAACTACACGTTTGTGTACTACAGAATTCGTCGCATCCAAGACGCTGGTGCGTATACCAACACATCAGACGTCAACTTCAGATTCTTGCCATGCCTGACGTCAGGACTGGCATACTACATCTCGCTCAAGTACGCGCCCGAGCGCACAGGCGCGCTCAAGACCATTTACGAAGAAGATTTCCTACGCGCCGCGATGGAAGACAGAGACACTGCCAGCGTTAACTTCGTTCCTGACTTAGGGGTGTAACGCATGGCCTTCGCAACAGGTAAATTTTCATATGGCCTGTGTGACTATTGCGGACAGCGATATGAGTACAACGTGCTGCGTAAAAACTGGCGCGGATTCAAGGTCTGCCCGGACGATTACGAACCAAAAGAGCCACAACTCGAACCCTTGAAATATAGGGGCGATGCAATTGCCCTCTATGAGCCAAGGCCAGATAGAATTGAGCCTGTATCGGTGTTTGTGGGTGCTCCTGGTTTCACGGCATTCCAGAGCTTTGGAACAGTCAGAAACACCAATGACATGCGTCCTTATATTCAAGACCAGGCCCTGATTGCTCAGGGCGTGGTGGGTTCTGTAACGGTGGTGACCTCATGACATACGATGAGCTTGTAACAAACATAAGAAATTACACCGAAGTAGACGCGAATGTCTTTACTCCGGCAGTAATAAACACGTTCATTACTTTTGCAGAGAACAGAATCCTGCGAGACATCGATTTGGATGTTTTCAAGCTTGAAGTGACTGGAAACATGACCAGTGGCAACAAGTTTTTGTCTGCGCCCAGCGATATCTTGACCCATCGCTACTTGATGATCACCTCTGGCACGGACCAAATCTTCCTGGACTTCAGAGATACGTCTTTCATGAAGGAATATTGGCCAAATGGGGCTACAACCGGGGTGCCGAAGTACTATTCCGTGTGGGATCAGAACACTTTTTACATTGCACCAACCCCAAACGCCGCGTTTGTGGTAGAAATGGGCTATATCTATCGTCCAGAACAGCTTTCTTCGACAAATAACACGACATGGATCAGCACAAACGCCCCTGAGGCCCTGTTCTATGCCTGTTTGATCCAAGCCTACAGCTACACCAAAGGACCACCTGACATGATGGCCACCTTTGACGCAAGCTACAAGCAGTCTATTCAAGGACTGGGCATCGAGCAGCAAGGCCGTCGCCGTCGTGATGAGTATCGTGATGGCATGGTACGTGTTCAACTCAAATCGGAGACACCTGGACCATGATAGGAACCCAATCCCCTGTGTTATTAGGCGGCGTCAGCGTCGCCACTACCAATGGACGAGGCTGGACTCCTGACGAGTTGGCCGATCGAGCTATTGAGAAGATTATTTACGTTGGAAGTGAGTCACATCCAGCAATTCGAGACCAGGCTGTGGCTTTTCGAGGCGCTGTGCGGTCCGTTATCAAGGCCTATCTTGAAGAAGCCGTAAACCAGGATAGGGCAACTATCGCAATCCGCCTGCGCGAAGCAGGTCATTCCAACCTTGTTCATTTGTTAGGAGATTAAAAATGGCATTTTCAGGAAATTTCATGTGTACCAGCTTCAAAGTGGAGCTTATGAAGGCTGTGCACAACTTCACCACAGGCACCGGCAATACGTTTAAGCTTGCTCTGTATGACAACAGTGCCTCATTCACAGCGGCGACTACTGCGTACACGGCTACAAACGAAGTGACTGCGTCAGGTTCGTACTCTGCTGGCGGCGGTGCGTTGACAAACGTGACTCCGACCTCTACTAGCACAACTGCTTTCACAGACTTTGCTGATCTATCGTTCACAAGTGCCACGATTACGGCCTATGGCGCGATGATCTACAACGATTCTGCCGCAGGTGACCCTTCGGTATGTATTTTGGATTTCGGTGGCGCAAAGACCTCTACAGCAGGCACTTTCACCATCATCTTTCCAACAGCAGACGCAACTAACGCAATACTTCGTATTGCCTAAGAGGCGTAAGTGGCCGATGTACGGATTGCACTTGGCGGATTTGGCAGTCAAGCCTGGGGCGAGGCTCCATGGGGCGAGGGTGCGGTCACGCTGTCTGCAACTGGGCAGGTTGGATCGGTCACAACAACGGCGGACGCCAATGTCAGTGTCACAGGTGTCTCTGCAACAGGCCAAATTAGTGCAGTTACCGTCACTGCAAATGCGGATGTCACCCTTACGGGTGTTTCAGCCACGGGCTTTGTTGGTACAGCCACTGTTGTTGGAGAGGCTAACGTCAGTCTCACCGGAGTGTCTGCCACAGGCCAAGTTGGATCAGTTACTGTTGAAGCAGGTGCTGTTGTATCGCTCACGGGAGTGTCTGCCACAGGCTTTGTTGGCGTTGCCACAGCCACGGGAGACGCAAATGTTCAGCCCACCGGAGTACAGGGAACTGGCCAGGTTGGATCAGTCTCCATTGTCACCACAGCAAATGTGGTTCTCACAGGCGTGGAAGCAACAGGCTTTGTTGGGGCAACCACGGTTGCTGCAAATGCTGATGTCTTTGCGACAGGGGTGGAGGCAACTGGCCAGGTTGGATCGGTTGACTTTGCTGGGGACGCTAATGTCTCCCTCACAGGCGTTGAGGCAACAGGGGCAATCGGAACCGTTGTGGTTGAGATTGCAACAATCGTCCCGGTCACAGGCCTTTTGGCCACGGGCAGCGTTGGGACAGTATCGGTTGGGATTGGCGTTGAAGTCAACGTCACAGGCGTCCAGGGAGTGGGCCAGGTCGGCGGCGTGCTGATTTGGTCAATTGTTGATGACAGTCAAACAGTTAACTGGCAAAATGTCAATGATTCACAGTCTCCTGGTTGGGTCCAAGTTAATGATGCACAGACAAATGTGTGGACGCGCATAGCGGCATGAGGAAAACAAGATGACAATTAATTACACCACTCTTCTTGGCCTGGCCAAACCTGTTACAGGGACGGAAGCCAATACTTGGGGAACAGTAGTCAACGATGAGATTACCAGTCTGTTGGATACCGCTGTAGCGGGCACCACCACGCTGAGTTCGGATGCGGACGTAACCCTGACAACGACTACTGGGGCTGCAAACCAGGCCCGGCAAGCGATTATTTTGTGGACGGCGGGTGGAACTGTTACCAGAACCATCACTGCGCCAGCTCAGTCCAAAACCTATGTGGTCATCAACAAGACCTCCAGCACCCAATCAATCAAGCTGGTAGGCGTTGGGCCAACAACCGGTGTCACGATCATTGCGGGAGAGTCTGCTGTCTGCGCTTGGAACGGCGTTGACTTTATCAAGACCAGTTCAACGATTGCAAATGCGGCCGGATCAAACACTCAGGTTCAATTCAATAACAGCGGTGTGCTGGGTGGCTCTGCCAACCTTACTTGGAATGGCACAACGCTTGCGGTAACAGGTGCATTGACGGCAAGTGCCGACTCTACATTCTCCTCAACTGGTGCGTTAAGCATCAGCAAGGGAACGACTGGACAGCGTCCTACACCAGCAAGTGGTATGTTGCGCTTCAATACCACTACAGTTGAGTTTGAGGGCTACAACGGCACTGCATGGGCTTCTGTTGGTGGTGCGGCATTGAGCAACGACACAAGCACAGCGACCAACGTCTATCCCTTGTTTGCGGCGGCTACATCAGGCACTGCATCTACTTTATACACAGGCAATGCCAAGCTGTTGTACAAGCCAAGCACAGGCGAGTTTCAAGCGTCAGTACCTGTTGCATTAAATGGTATTGTGGTGAACAGCCAAACAGTAGGAACAAGCTACACAATTGCGGCAGGGTATTCGGCAATGTCAGCAGGCCCAATTACCTTGAGTGGCGGTGTGGTTGTCACAGTTACATCTGGCTCACGCTGGGTTGTCCAATAGAAAAGGAAAAGATATGGCAAGCGTTGTTGTAAATGGAGATACAAGCGGGGCTGTAACGCTATCTGCGCCAGCGGTAGCGGGTACGGTGACTGTGACCTTGCCAGCGGCAAGTGGCACGATGCTGACCACAGCTTCTACTTTTGGTGGTACTGGCCCTGCGTTTAGTGCTTCCCCAAGCGCCGCACAAACAATAACAAATAACACATTTACAATTATTAATGCAAATACAGAATTGTTTGACACAGCGTCTTGTTACAACAATACAGGTTCTACTGTTGGCAGTATTCCAGCATACTCATTCTTACCCAACGTAGCGGGGTATTACCAAGTAAACGCCGCTTGGTTTGCTGGAACTTCTGCTAACGCAATTAATAGTGCGATTTATAAAAATGGCGCACTATATCAACAGACAGCCGTTCAGTTTTACGCAGGTGGTCAAGTGTTAGGTGTAAATTGTTTGGTTTATTTAAATGGTACAAGTGATTACATTGGGTTTTATGTAAATCAAGGCCAAGGCTCTTCTTACACAACTTTGGCATCAAGACCTGACTTGAATTATTTTGCCGCATCAATGGTAAGGAGCGCATGATGACACTCTACGACAAAATCAAAGCAATTTACCCGCAACTCACTGACGCAGATTTTGGTTTAGTTGGAACTATCCATTTGCAAAACGATGGTCAAGGTGACTACATTGCAAAGTGGGAACACCCAACACTGCCTAGACCTACAGAGGAGCAATTAGCATGACCACAACAATCAATGCCAGCACCACTGCTGGTCTAGTCCAGACTGCTGACACCAGCGGCGTGTTGGCGCTTCAAACTGCGGGGACAACGGCGGTTACTGTAGATGCTTCACAGAATGTGGGGATTGGTACTACTACGCCAAGTTCCAAACTTCATGTTGCTGGGGGGTCTGGTTCTACTATTAGAAACACAGCGTCTGCTGGGTCATCGTGGTTTGTTGGCACAAACGTAGATTCATATATCCTACACAACGAATCTAATACGCCAATGTTGCTTACAACAAACAACACAGAACGTATGCGTATCGACTCAAGCGGCAATGTGGGGATTGGTAATACGCCACAAGGAAATTGGAAACTGCAAGTAACTGGTGGAAGTTTGCTGGTTAATGCTGGTAACTCAGCAACTGGGTATGCTGGTTTTAGGATTAATAACCAAACTTTACCAACTTCTGATGATGGCACAGTAGCTACCCTTGTCCACGCTATCGGTGGAAACTATAGTGGTGGCAGTGCAGAAATTGATTTCTTTAACTGCGTAAATAATGGGGGGGGGTTTCATTTCTACCAAAAAACTGGTGCGGCATCAGCTACTAAAGTGATGGAAATTAACGGAAGTGGAAATTTAACTATTTCTGGAAGCACTGCAACAAAAGCATCGGGAACTACTTGGGCTAACCCATCTGATGTTCGCTTAAAAGACAACATTCAAAACTACACCAAGGGTTTGCCTGAGTTAATGCAAGTCAATGTAAAGACTTGGGAATACAACGGTAAAGGTGGCACAACCAAAGGCATGAATGGTCTTGGCGTTATTGCTGATGAGGTAATGACAGTGTTGCCTGATACTGTTGAAACCTATGACGATAAGTTAAATGCTGATGATGAAGAAACCACAGCAATTAAAAAGTTTGATGCAACAGAAATTACTTGGTTGCTGGTCAAGACCGTCCAAGAACAACAAGCCCTCATCACCCAATTGCAAGCCGATGTAGCGGCACTTAAAGGAGCATCAGCATGAGCTTAATTCTTTCAGGAACTGATGGACTGTCCGATGTTGATGGTTCTGCCGCAACCCCTGCCATCAGGGGAACAGATGCAAACACAGGTATCTTCTTCCCTGCCGCTGACACCATTGCTTTCTCTGAAGGTGGTGCGGAGGCTATGCGTATCGACTCCAGCGGTAATCTGTCAATAGGCACAACTACTTCAAGTGGAAAATTTACAATATTAGACAATTCAGGTGGTGCTGGTGTAGCTTTAATAACTGTATTGACCAACGGTGTAGATGCCAATTGTTATTTAAGTTTAACTGGCTCTTCCGCCACCGATAAACGAATTGTTATTGGGCCATCTACAGGCACTGCCTTGGCGTTTCAAACCAACGCAACAGAACGTATGCGTATCGACTCCTCTGGTAATGTGGGGATTGGAGAGTCTGCATCAATAGTTAGAAAATTGTGCATTACTGCATCTGGAACAACTGCAACAACCAGAGCGGGTATACAGTTAAAAAGTGAAGTTGGAACAACAGCCGAAATATATCAAGGGCCAACATCAAATAATGCGCTCATTTTTGAAGAAAACGGCTCTGAGCGTATGCGTATCGACGCCAGCGGTAACTTGCTGGTGGGGCAAACAACCCAAATTTCAGGTGAGCGTTTAGGTGTTGGCTCTGGAAGCAACACGCTTGTTGCTTGGTTCCAACAAAATACAAACACAAGCGGCTACAACGGGATGGTGATTGGTCTTGGCTCAAACGGGAACAACACATCCACATCATTCCTTAGAGGAAACACAAACGCAGTTGGAAACTGGTATTTGTATGGAAACGGAACAACATCCTTTTCATCTGACCAACGATTAAAGAAAAATATTGAGACAACCCGTGATGGTTATCTTGAGGACTTGTGCAAACTGCGCGTAGTTAAATACAACTGGAAAAACGATGCTGACGGAACTCCAAAAGAACTTGGTTTAATTGCTCAAGATGTTGAGCAAGTGTTTTCTGGTTTGGTTCAAGATGATTTGAACAAAGTCTCTGAAGAGGACGACACAACTTATAAGCAACTTAAAGTCAGCGTATTGCCCTTCATGTTGCTAAAAGCCATGCAAGAACAACAAGCCCTCATCACAGCCCTGACAGCACGAATCACAGCACTGGAAACACCATGAACGAAATCAAACTCTCAACCAACTTGGTAAATGCCATCCTGCAATACCTTGGAACACGCCCATACACTGAAGTCTTTCAGGTCATAGAGGCCATTCAAAAGGAAGCGAAGAAACAAAATGAAGCTATTCAAACTTCCGACGACTCTCTCTAATGGCGTCATAGAGCCTGCACACGAAATTGAAATCGTGTGCGCAAGCTGTGGCTACGACCTGGACGAGGCAGAGCTCGAGGCAGACACCTGCTCCGATTGCAATGCGCCTCTTGACCTTAAGAAGAGCATGTCTATCCAAGTCACAACCATTCCGGCAGCCTCTGGCTCCGCCATGTAAGTGAACACACTCATGTGGACCCACTCAGCATTCTCTTTGCCGCCAATGCCTGCGTCGCTGCAATTAAGCAGGGATGCAAGCTATACAAAGACGCTAAAACGTCTTTCATGGAGATTAAGAAGACTGTTGATGAAGTTGCTTCAGATGTCAAAGCAGTCAGAGGATTCTGGGCAAAGCTCTTCGGGACAGACCCTGAGCCAGCAAGTCCCAAGCCTGTGGCGAAAAAGAAAGAAGCCTACGTTGCCGTTGACGAAACCCAGGTCATGGCGGACATCGTCACTCAGCTTACAAAGCTGTTTAGGCTTGAAGAACAATTAGCAACGCACATCCGGGAGGCAGAAGAACAGTCCAAAAACGTCTATGACCCAGATGCCAACTTGATGGAAGCTGCATTGCAGCGAGTGATGGCGCAGCAACAGATGGCAGAATTGATTGTGGCGGTCAGAGAAACGATGGTGTACCAATCCCCGCCTGAGATGGGCGCGTTGTACAGCAGGGTCTTTGAGATGCGGGAGATCATTAGTCAGGAACAGGAACAGGCAAGGCTAAAAGAGGAAGCACGGCAGAGGTACAGGCAATGGCAACGACGGGAGGCAAAAAGAGACTTCCAAGCAAAGTCAGCGTACCTGATCGGAACTACTATATTCCTCCTGTACCTGTGGCTCCTCCTGCTCCTAGTAAATCGCTGGGGGAAGACGTAATGGGTTGGATTGCTGCATGTTTTCTTATTGCTTTTCTTTTGCCCATCATGGGCATGCTGTACATAGACATTTTGCAGGCCAAAAAAGAAGTTAAAACGCAAGTAGAGAAGGTAGAAAAACTTAGGCGTGAAATTGAAAAGGATAAAAGAGATGCAAGCCCCGATAGACCCAAATGACACAACTGCCAAGCATTTCATTTATTACTTTGCTTGGTTCTGGTCGGCGACATCCGTCATTTACTTCTTTTGCGTGACGTTCTTCCCACTGCCCGAAGGCGGTAGAGACTTTGCCAACATCATCCTTGGGTTCCTTTTGGGCACAGCAGTAGCCACAATCATTTCGTTCTTCTATGGGTCGAGTAAGTCAAGCAAAGACAAGACTGATGCCATGATGAAAGCCGATGATGTTAAGCCTGTTTAATCCTTGGGTGATTCTTGGTGTTGTCCTTGCCTTGA
>Ga0222712_10002128_pt1 | contig 23211 bp, 24 predicted proteins | sample C33_657DmetaG_FD_165043 | JGI IMG/M metagenome (GOLD analysis project Ga0222712, IMG submission 165043) | Estuarine water microbial communities from San Francisco Bay, California, United States - C33_657D | ecosystem: Environmental > Aquatic > Marine > Unclassified | place: USA: California... | reverse complement strand
ATAGTTCCATTCATCTGGACCATGGCGATCAGGGTGGTAAACGTGCGTAGGCACGTCGTCTAACTTCCAGAGCATATAGTCTTCATTTGGCACTCCCCATTGCTTCCACCATTGCAAAGTTTCGGGCGAGCAGTCGGTGTTTTTAATGGCCATCAAGCGATCCTTGTGGCGCAGAAGATAGTCCATGCGATAGAGGCCAACGCTCATGGAGGGCGTTCCCTTAAGCGCCACCTTCTCAGGCCGGTCTACTGGCAAGGATAGTGCTAGCTCGTAAAAGGACGGACCAGGGATGCAGGTGTCGTGCAGGAGGAACCAATAGTCAGCTTCAATATGATGCTCAACAATTTCAATGAGGGGCGTGTATTCAAAGGAATTTTGCGGCGTCAAGAGCATGGGAATGCCCTCGTAGTCGGCAATAGTCAGAGAATCTTGCCAGCCACCGTTGACAATCAAAATATGTTCTCTGGAAATGCCAAGACGCAGCAGGGCCGGAACAATCACGGGCAGAGTGTGGGCTGCAAATTTCTGGCAAGTGCTGATGCAAAAATGCACTGACTCTGGCTGCAATCGCATGACTCTCCTGCTGCGCCCATAGTATAAACGCGGCTTATGATGTCGAAGATTCTTGTTTTGTCATGGCAAAAATTTTATACTGTGGTGATGCTTTTGTGGAAACTGGGTTTGGCCGTGTGGCCGAAAACTTGCTTCCTGCATTGGCAGAGCATCATGATGTGAGCGTATTAGCCGTGAATTACCACGGCGATCCGCACGAGGAAGCGCGTAAATACGACACTTATCCGGCCATGCTCCATGGCACCGATCCGTTTGGCTCCCATCGAATTGCAGACTTAGTGCAACGCATTAAGCCTGACCTTGTATGGGTGACCAATGATGTGTGGGTGGCCATTACGTTGTGGGACGCCGTAAAGGAACTCAAGGAAAAGCTTGGTTTTAAATTTTTTGTTTACACTCCCATTGACAGTTATGGTATTTTCCCTGAATTACTTGCTCCTATTGACGCTTGGGATGGCATTGCCACTTACACGGAGTTTGGTGCAGAGGAAATTCGCAAGATTGGCTACAAGAAGGAAGTGGGCATCATCCCTCATGGCACTGATTTCACCAAATTTTTCCCATTGGAGAAGGAAGAATGTCGGGAAAGCTTGGGCGTACCACAAGACGCCTTTATTGTTTTCAATGGCAACAGGAATCAGCCACGCAAGCGCATTGACTTGACAATTAAAGGCTTCATTAAATTTGCCAAAGACAAGCCTGATGCACGTTTGTGGTTAAATATGGGCAGCAAAGATATGGGCTGGGACTTGGTTCCGCTGTTCAAGCGCGTAGCGCGTGACGAGGGATACGATGCCACTGGCAAACTTATTTTGACAAGTCCGCATTTCTCGACTGCCAATTGCTTGACTGTTGAGCAATTAAACATGGTTTACAACTCCGCTGATATTGGCATCAACACTTGCATTGGCGAGGGCTGGGGACTTGTTAACACTGAGCACGCTGCAGTTGGTGTGGCGCAATTGGTGCCAGACCATACGAGTTGCAAGGAAATCTTTAGTGATGTGCCAAGGATTGCCATTGAAAGTTGGGAAGTTGATCGCAACTATGGCTTAGATCGTGGGCAGCCATCTCCAGATAGTTTGGCTGAGTTGCTTACGGCGTACTACGAAGATCGTGACAAACTTAAGGCTGATGGACAATGGTGCAAGGAGCGCATTGAACAATTCATTTGGCCAGATATTACGCAAAAGATGCTGGAAACAGTTGAAGCAGTGTTAGCAAAACAGCCAGAGGAAGAATTTAAAGGCTTTGGCACTCCTGCAAAAATTGTCTGATCATCATGGAAATCTCTCAAATTTTTCTAACTACCAATCCGGAAGAAAAACTTTCTCCATTTCTTCAATATGCCACTAGCACTATTGATTCAGTTTTCCCCAAAGCCAATCACACTATTTACAACAATGAACAACTCCGTGATTTCATTGCTTCTGTTTATGGTGGGCACGTTTTATGGGCTTACGATTCGCTACGTCCTTTTTCGTATAAAGCTGATCTTGGGCGCTTCTGTCTCCTCAATCATTTTGGCGGCTGGTATTTCGACATTGCTGTTCGGGCTGTTAATGCTGTGGACGTGGGAGATCGCATTAAATTTTTAGCCTTTCGCGATATTCAACGATTTAGCTATACGAGCTGGGCTTGCGCCACTACTGTTTTGTATTCACAACCCAACAATGAAGCTTTACAAACCGCCATTGAAATGATTGTGGCCAACTGCGTTGAACAATACTATGGCATAACGCCACTGTGCCCCACTGGCCCCACACTTCTTGGCAAGGCATTGGCATGTAATGGCAGTCAGCCCGATTTTGTCTATGGCGATTATTTGGAGCTGACGCCCACGCATGAACAGAAAAACAGGGCATTTGTGCTTCCTGATGGCACGATCATGGCCTGGAGCAAGCCTGCTGGCGGCGGTGATCTTACGGGGCTTGGCGCTAAAGGCGTAAATAATTACAACGAGATGTGGGCTGCGAGGGAAGTTTATGAAACCGTCTGATTGCACCATTTACGCAGTGTGCATTCAAAATGAGAAAGTGCGCTATGAGGCGCAGTCTCGCATTGTCCCAATTATGGGAGGGGCATGGAATATTGTCGATGCTGAGCGCAGGATATTGCGTGAGCGGGGCTATGTTTTTGATGACGAAGGAGCTTTTCTTTCTCAATTAAATCGACGCTGGGGAGAGTTGTCTTGCGTGCATTGGATGCTTTTAAATGCCAAAGAAACGAACATTGGCAATGCACAATATCGTCGTAACTGGCTAGAACCAAAGAATGAATGGTATGCGGAAGACACGCTTTATGTGCCCGAGCCGGCTGTCTTTAATTGCACGCTAGAGCAGCAATTTTATGGCGGCCATTCAGACTTTGACGCTCCTGCCATCACTCGCAAACTTGCTGATACTGGTAAATGGCTCTTTACTCGCGAAGAAATCGATAAATTGTGGGCACAAAATTTATTCATTGGCTGCAACATGGCGCGTGGGCCATTGCAACATTACAAACGATTTTTCACTGTTTTATTTAATGGGCTTTTCCCTATTTGGGAAGAACATAAAGAGCATTTTCTTTCCATTGAAGGATATGACAAACGAGCTATCGCCTTTATTGCGGAGCGTCTTGTTACTGGGCTGGTTTTGTATCGTGATAAATTTTTCCCCGGCATGACTATTGAAACGGCGCCGATAGGATTTATTAATTGAGTATGCTTAAGAAAAGCATTTGTCCCCATGACAAAAAAAGAAAAACAGGCCAAGGTGGCCAAAGTAATGCGCGAGTTTAAAGCTGGCACACTCAAGGGCAGCGACAAGAAGCCCGTGAAAAATCGGAAGCAGGCCATTGCAATTGCCCTTTCCGAGGCTGGCATGAGCCGTCAAGGTAAGAGCGATGAATATTGGGATAATTATTTCATGACTCTCATTGGAGAAGAGGAAGAAGAAGAGGAGGGCATGGAAGAAGAGGAGATGGAGGATGCCTCCTGCGGAAAAAAGCGCTGAGGGGTGACGCAGAAAGCTTCTCCCCTCCTGCTGGTGTTAGAAGCGCAGCCCGTCGTGGTCTGGAGCTTCGCAAGAAGTATGGCAAAGGCGGGCTAACTACGCAAGAGGCGGGCAAGCAGGGCATTGGCAGCGGCGTGGCTCGTGCTAGTGATTTAGCTGGTGGCGGGGCCGTAAGCTTCGCCACAATTAAACGTATGGCTGCATTCTTTTCTCGCCATGAAAAGAACAAAAGCGGAGGGGAAGGCGACGCCGGTTATATTGCTTGGCTGTTATGGGGAGGCGATGCCGGCAGGGCGTGGGCAAATCGCATCATTAAGATGGTAGAAAGTCGTCAAAAAGACCAATGAGCGAATACGTGCGTGTCATCGAAGAAGAAGATGAAGGCATTGGTTTGTTGAAGGCTTTGGCGATTCTTTCGGCCAACGAGCACCGTAACACTTCACAGTGGGAACTGGTTGAAAAGCAATGTTTTAAAAATGGCCGTTTAGACGAAACTCACATTTATGTGATGAGCGTTTACGAAAAGCCCGACCCTCATTTTGAGCCAACTAAGTTCCTTACGTTTGAAATTGAGGCAATGGCAAAGGCTTATATTATGGAAGGCATCGAAAGCCAGCTCAGCGAACTTCGCGGGGACGATGATGATGATGATTAATGCCTGGAATGGGCGATAAAAGACGGATAGCCCATTAGCCATAACACACTTATTCCATAGAGGCCACTAAGGGTGCGAATTTGCACGCAGTCTGGTGGGACAGTGGCGCGTTCAATGCGTGAATAAGAGCTTTGGCTGATATGGAGAATTTCAGCCACATCTTTCTGTGAGAGACCGCTATTTAGGCGTGCGTCTTTGACGCGCTGGGCAATGAGCAGTCGTGCCTGTTGGTGTGGCATTTTAAGCACATCGGCATTGCTCTTTGCCAGGAACATCATGAGGCTAGTCGAAATTGAATAAGCTTTTTTATTGTAATAACATTTTTTTGGTAAAGTATAAGCATGAGCACCACATCTTGTCGGTACGATTTCTCGCCAATTGAGAAATACGAAATGACGCCAGAAGGTTATCTTCGGGCGTGGGCATCGATTGCTCGCACTGGTATTCAGCTCTATACAGATGCTGATGGTTCAGTGCGGCGAGAGTATCGTCCAGAAACGGAAGTGGCGTCTCCCGAGAGTCTTGCTTCGTTTGCGGGCAAGGCAATCACTTCGGAACATCCCCCTGTTCTTCTTGATGCCGAAAACACTAAAGACTACCAAGTGGGCTTTAGCGGCACTGAGATTGTCTATGACAATGGTTTCGTCAAGGCAGTGATGACAATCACTGACAAAGATGCCATTGAACGGATTATGCGGGGAGATGCTCGTGAGGTAAGCGCTGGCTACAGGGTGAATTATGATCCCACGCCTGGCGTTACAGAAAGTGGCGAAAATTACGATGGCATCCAAAAGGAGATCATCGGCAATCACATCGCTATTGTTCGTCGGGGCCGCGCTGGCCCGCAAGTGAAGCTCCATCTTGATCGTCAAGATGCAGCCGATCCATCTTTATTCTCTACTAAAGGAGACCATCTAATGACTGCAAAAGTCGTTTTTGATGGCGCCGAGTTTGAGGTGAGTGAGAGCGTTGCTCTTGCGATCACCAAAGAACGTGAAGACGCCAAAATGTCCTACGAGGACATGAAGAAAAAATACGACGAGCTGCAGGCCGCTGCCGATTCCATGAAGTCCGAAATGGACGCCATGGCTAAGGAAATGCAGGGCAAGTGCGATTCCGCTGAGGGTCGTGCTGATGCTCTGGCCGAGCACGTTGAAGAATTGAAAGGTGAACTGGCCGCCGCCAAGGAAATCAATCTTGATTCCATGGTTGAAGAGCGTCTCGCTCTGATTGGAAAGGCTAAGCCCGTTCTGGATGCCGCTTATGAATTTAGCGGCAAGGAAGCCCGCGAAGTGATGGTGGATGCCATCAAAGCTGTGCGTGGCGATAGTGTCGATCTGTCTGAAAAGTCTGACGACTATGTTCAGGCCATGTTCGACACTCTGGCTGAATCTTCTCGCGATGATTCTGCCACCACTGATGAGCTGCGTAAAGCCGTAGCTTCCATTGCTTCTCCCGTGAGCGCACCGTCTTCCTACATGGAAACGCTGCAAAACGCATGGAAGAAGCCCCTCTCCATCTCTAAGGAGGCTAAGTAATTATGGCCGTTTCTTTCTCCACCTCGGGCACTGCCTCCGCTGGTGGTGTGCAGCAGGCTTATGCTCTGACTCACACTGCCTACCTGGAGGGTGGTCTGTCTGACATTCGCGACAACACCATCTCCACCTCGATTAACGAAACCGGCGCTGCCCTGGCTTTCGGCAACGTGGTGGTCTATAACAACGCTGGCACTGTTGCCAACTCCGCCACCACTATTTCTGGTACTTCCGACACCGTGCTGGGCATCAACGCTCTCACTTATGTGGACGAAACCGCACTGGATTCCAACAGCCGTCCTGGCGTGAAGAACCAGCAAGCCATGAATGTTGTGAACCAAGGTGCTGTGGCCGTCTACGTGACTGGCGCCGTCACCCCCAAGTCCGTGGTTCGCGTGCTGTATTCGGCAAGCGGCACCGGCAAAGCTGGTCAGTTCTCGCACGCTTTTGCTTCCGGCAAAACCGTCCGTCTGGCCAACGCTCGTTTCCTCACCTCCACTACTAGCAGCGGCATTGCCCTGCTGGAGCTGAATGGTCCGAGCTTCACCCTCTCTGCTGATTCTTGATAGGAGGCCCTACCAATGTCTGAATTCCGTATGGATGAAGCGGGTCTGTTTCTTGAGCGTCAGCTTGAGTTCATCCGCCCCCAAGTGTTTGAAGTGCAGTATGCGGATATCAAATATCCGACTGTGCTGCCTGTAACTTCTGAAGCCGGTCCTGGCGCTCAGACCTTCACCTACCGCATCATGGATGCCACTGGTGAGTTCAAGCTGATCGCTGACGCTGCTGATGATCTGCCCCGTGCCGACATCAGCCAGACCGAGAAGAGCATCAACATCCGTTCCTTCGGCGGTAGCTTCGGCTACACCGTGCAGGAGCTGCGTGCTGCTCAAATGGCCAACATCGCCCTGGAGCAGCGTCGTGCTGCTGCCGTGCGTCGTGCCTACGAAGAGAAAGTGGAAGATCTCGCTTTCTTCGGTGAGGGCACCGTGGGTCTGTCTGGTTTCTTCAACAACTCCACCGTGGACGTGGTTGCTGCTGATAAGTGGTTTAGCACCGCGACTGCCCAGGAAATGCTGGAGCTGCTGAACTATGGCGTGACTGCCATTATCAATGCCTCCAAGATGAAGGAGCAGCCCGACACCATTCTGATGGCGTGGGAAGACTACAACAAGGTGAGCACCACTCGTAACTCCGATTCTTCGGACGTGACTGTGCTGGAGTATTTCCTGCGTACCAACCCCTTCATCCGCAACGTTGAGCCCATCAACCAACTGGATGCCGACAACAGCGCTCTGAACACCAACCGCATGGTTGTGTACAAGCGCGATCCCGAGAAAGTGCAACTGCACATTCCTCAGCCCCTGGAGCTGTTCCCCCCTCAGCAGCGCGGTCTGGAATTCATTGTTCCCGCCCATGCTCGCGTTGGTGGCGTGGCCCTGTACTATCCCAAGAGCGTGATTTACGTTCAAGCTAATGCTTGAGGATAGTTAATCAAGAAAGGGACGTTAAGCTATTTGCAATTGTTTTCTTTTGAACAATGCTGATTGCTTATCGTCCCGAACTTGAAAATCCCCCGCGTGAAGCAGGGTTTGGCATTATCACTAAAACTGGCTTGATTCAGCTAGTTCCAGGACTTAACCAGGAAATTCCTGACGAGAAATGGAGCGAAGCGAAAGAGAATATTGCAGTGAAGAAACTCATGGCCATTGGTGCCATTGAGGAGATGAAAGAACAAGTGATGGTAGAGGATCTACCTGAAACAGTTCAAAGTCTTTCTGAACTGCCTCTCACCCAAGCCATTCGCGCCATTGAACTCATCCATGATGCTGATCGCTTGGCTGATTGGAAAAAGATTGAAGGCCGTATTCGCGTGAGAAATGCCATTGCTAAACGCATTGAAGCCATTCGCGTTGGAAAAGCTTAATCATGGCCGTCACTTATGCCAATTTTCTGGAAAGGTTTCCTGAATTCTCTCCCCATCCATCGGGGATTGTAAATGGAGCCCTTGCGGAAGCGGCATATGATGCATCAGCGGATGTTTTTGGGGATCAAACTGATAGGGCCGTTAAGTTTTTAGCGGCCCATATTATTGCCGTACAACTTGCGCAAATGGGCATTCAAATTGGTGCCACTGATGGCAAGGTGTATGGTGAGGGGCTTGATGCTTCTCAGTATGGTCAAGAGTTCAAGCGACTTTTAAATTCTCTTCCTTCTACTGCCGTTGGCTTTGTCATATGAGCAACTTCCTGGAACCACTTGCCAATGCCACTCTGGTATGGTCTGTGGCTTCAGGCTATGTGCTTGACGGCGAAACTGGTAATTATGTGGCGGCTGCAACAGGCGTGACGTATTACGCATCGTTAAGACAAAAGCGCGATCCTAGGTTTGATTATCTCCTTGGGGCTGATCAAACAGCAGTGTACATGGAAGGGAGACTTACGTCTCCTCTTGCATTGTCTGGAGTGACTCCTGGTGATTCCGCTAGGGCCACTATCAATGGAAGAGAGGGTCGTTTTGAACTATTGCCTAACGAGGAAATTGCTATTCATTATTGGCAATTCCTCGGCACGCCAATTAGGGGAATTTTTAGACTAATTGGCAAAGGAAGCGTGGACAACGCTTAATCACTTTCCCTTTCATCGCTGAGGACTTCCTCTCATGCTCTACCATCCCACTGAACTGGTAAAGAGCCAAGACGTGATTGTGCGCGTTGGCTCTATCGGCGGCACCAGCCGTCCAGTTATCACTCAGAGCGGCGCCACCTTCACCGTGAGCGGCGCTCCTACGCTTTATACCCTGCAAGCTGCTACGACGGCTTCTGTTGCCTTTAACGATGGCAACCAAGAATTCTACCTGCTGGGTGGCGGCGGCTTTGCTGATAGTGTGATTACCACTTCGGCTGCCACTGCTTCTGTTACGTCTTATTTCCAGAAAGACGTGGACGGCACCACTTTCCTGCCCAATAGCTTTGACGAAGCTTTCCAAGTGATTAGCGCTTCGCGGTACGACAAGAACCATGAAGTGTACGTGGAAATCAACAAGCAACTTGGCGTGAGTGGCACCACTTATTATTATGATCGCGTGGCTTTTACTGCTTGCGTGATGAACTACAACGAAAGCTATCCGGCTGACAACCTTGTGGAAGTCACCTTTGATCTTTCTAGTCGTGGTCGCATTGGCATTCATCAGAATGCTTCTGAGACTGGTTCGATCATCCCGACTGCTCCCAATAGCTGATTCATCTTCCATTGAAAGTTTGCTAGCCTCTCTTTACGAGAGGCTTTTTTATTGTGAATATTTCTCAACTCAGGGAAGCTATCACTGAATTACTTACAGAGTCTCCCGATTTGACTGGTGACTATACGTTGCCAAATAATACTGTCATTCCTGCTATTTACGTAGTGGGAAGACAGTCCGTGCCAAGTGAATGGAAAGTAACTGGTCTAGAAACAACCATACGAGAGTTTCCTGAATTGCGTCCAGTTTCTCCTTTGAGCGGGGCTGTAAAAGTGGGTCAGTTGTGGGAAGTGATCATGGTGCAATATACAACTGCTTCCAACACTCTCGCTTTGGCAATGGACAGAATGATCAGGAGATTTCCCGATTCAGCGCCACGATATTTTCCTGGGGATGACGTGGCTTACGAGCGTTGTCGCTTTACTATTCCCGACACTATTCTTCGCAATTTATATCCAGAATGAGCGGCGTTATTGTTAGTGGAAAAATTATCAATGGCAAAGCGCTAGAGCTAAAGCTTGCCCAAGCATTTGAAACTTGGGCGAATGAAGACTTAGACGATGGCTTCTTTGAAGATCAATTTAAAGATGACAAATGGAGCTATCCAGGGTTTACGAGAAGGAAAAGTGGGGAATCAGCAGGCACCGTGCGTAATATTTATGATCTTGGGGAACTTTATCGCAGCGGCAAGGATAGTTTCAAGATTACGCAAGGTGGTAACGACATCACTGCATCGTGGAATTGGGACGCCAGGAATGATTCTGGCGGAGCTTATGCAATGTACGTGCATGAAGGGTTGGGCACCAATCTTGAACCGAGACCATGGACCGATGATTTATATGTGCCAGCAAAATTTCAAGCTAGTGTAGTGAGCAAAGCTTTACGACGCAGAATCAAAACTGCTTTGGCCGGATGAAAATTGATTATTTATGGAGCGAAGACAAAACGATTCATGCGATTAACAACACGATAGAAGGCTCAGCGTTAGAGGCTGGCATTTTATGTCTTATTTCTTGCCGCGAAGAGACTGTTAGACTTTTGAACGAAAATCATTCAATGCTGGTTGAAATTCCTAAAGAATTTCGCTCTTCCAATGAAAGGGTGAAAGTTTTCAACGCATTGCTTAACATTCTTGACCATGAGCAAATACAGCTTCCTAGTTCAAACCAAGGCTGAAGATTATTTTGAACTGTTGCCGGACTTGCGTTTAAAGAAGTATGGCGGCTGGTTGGTCGCTGAAGCAATTGAACAAGAGGAGATTAGCAAGCTGCAAAGTCAATCCACCATTCGTGCCGTGCAGTTGGCAAAGCGTATTGCATCAGCCAAGGGCATTGGTCTTGACGAGGCTTTTGGTCTTCTGCAGGGCGGCGGTGGCTCTATTACTGAGGCTGAACTGCTTGCGGACTATACGGAAGAAACGCTGAGCATGATTACCAGCGGATCGTCTGTTGAAAGCACCAACGCCCGCATGGTCACTGCTTTCATTCGTTCTCGCGGACAGGGTATGGTTGACGGTAATTGGCAAGATCTCATTGATTGGGAACTGGACGATACCAAGGCCCTGCCACGTAAATACATTGCCAAAGTAGTTGAATTTATTACTGCTGAGCAAAATGCAGAAGTGCAGGAGGCCGCCACTGCAAAAAAAGCAACGAAGAGGAATTCTCCTCAATAGCAGAACGGCAAGAAAGTCTTGCCAGGAAACAATTAAAAAATCTGACAAATTGGAACGAAATTTATTTTCGTCTTTCATCGTCAGACCTTCATGATCCACGATGGAATGCAGATCAATTTGGTTTGCAACCCATTGAAGACGTGAAGCGTGCGTTGAAATATTTGGACAAGCATGACATAGCCAAATACAATGTCAACAGCATTGCCATTGCCAAGCTTGGCACAATGGTGTCAGGAATGATGGCGGGACGTAAGTCAAAAATTAAGCCAGAAGATTTCTTGCCATTTGACACAAAATCAATTAAAAAAGATACTGGATTAAGTGATGAGAGCTTGATTGTTCTTCAACGCTTGATGAAGACAAGGCGAATGGACGGTAGAGTGATTGCTTTGTTGGCGGATGAATTAAAAGCCTTTGCTGGACGTAATCAAGAGCAATGATTATAGAATAAAGGGAAAAGTAACCGTATAAATTAAGATGGCAGCTCAAGACGCCGAACTGAGGCTTAAGGTAAGTCTTGACCTGGCATTTTTCAGGCAGCAATTATCCCGCCTGCCAATTGAGGCTGCTGGATATTCAGTACCAATTGGTATCAAGCTAGATAACAGGTCTATTGCAGCAGAATTTCGTCGTTTAAGTAAATATCTTGGACAGAAAAAATATCGAATCGACCTTAATGATACCGCCGTTTCGGTGGCTGCGGATAAAGTTGAAAAGCTGTCTGATAAATTAAAAGCTTTATCGGCAAAAATCCAAATAGACATTGGCTCCGGCGTTTCCAAAGATGTTGGAACGGCGGCTAAGGTCATGGCTCAAAAATTAGCCGACCAGTTCAAGGGAGATATTGGCGCTGCAGCACGTGCAATGCAGCAAATGCGTCCCGCTGCAGGGCCCTATGGAAAAGGAACGATGAGCGTTCCTGGCTTCAAAGAAGCTGCGCAAGGTATGGGCATTGAAAATGCCTTTAAATTGTTTTTCCAAGAATTAAAGCAAGTTGATCCCAAACGTTTAGCCAAAGTTTTGGACGATGGTTCAACCATGATGATGCGTGAAAACGCAGACATTAAAGCTGGGTTGGACGCCATTCAAAATAAAGCGCAAAAACTTGCAAACGATTTAAGCGCAATGGGCGATGCCGCTCGCATGAGTGGCAAGGCGTTTATCAAGGAAGGAGAAAAAACTTTATATCCGCAAAATTATGGCCTGAAAATCGCTTCCTTGTTGAGCAGTGTTGAAAAACTTAACAGTGATCTGAGGAAGGTTTCAGTTGAAGGTGGTGTAGAACTGCTGGATGCACTCAAAGATTTATCTTTTACGTTAAGGAATGCATCTAATTCTTTTGTTCAAATTGCGGGATTAAATAGCACTCTAGATGATACGTTGCGTGGCTTTGACTCCGCATCGAAGAAAGCATCGCAGGCTACTAACGCTTACGCAGATCGCATTAATAGAAGAGCTGGAATAGGCCCTGCTCAACTGGGAGTGGGAACTACAACGTTTGGTGGTTCTGAAGTGACTGGGCCATTAGCCAAACGCGCCGCGCCTCCAGATCCATACAAAGTCATTGAAGTGCAAGTACGCGAAGCATTTAATATTATTGAAGATTTTCACAAGAGAAGACTGGATGACTTTAAGCGTGGTTATCAGGCAGTTATCGATGATTTTTATAAAAACCTTACGGTTCAACAAGTTCAAATTGCGGGAGTGAGCCCCTTTAATATCCCCCCGCGACAACTTGCACTTCCGGCGGCTGGGCAAACTTCTGCGGGCCAAACACGCTTTAATGCTGTCACAACTGGAGGGCGTGGTGGCGGTGGAGGGGGTTACGTGCCACCTACCGGCTTTCCATCGGAAGGGCCAGATGGTGGCAAACAAGGACCCGCTACGTTCATTGGTGCTGGAAGTTCTATGGAGAAATTAAAAACTTCCATTTCCATTGCAGAACAGTCAATGGCAAAATTCCGGGCCAGTTCTCTTCCGTTTATTGGCGGTTTAAAGGAAATTGGTTTTGAATTTGCAAATGCCACTAAACAAGTGTTGCTATATGGCACTGCCTATAGAGGGCTTGCATTTTTAACTTCACTTCCAGGACAGTTTCTTAATGCTGCCAAGGCCCAGCAGCAGTTTAATAATGCCCTGCAAACCGCCACACAAGATACTGGCACGTTTGCAAAAGAACTGCTTTACGTGGACAATGTTCAACGCGCATTTGGCTTGAATTTAGCAACTACTCGCACTGGATTTACAAAACTTTACGCTTCAATGGCGCCCACTGGTTTTGACTCAGGGGCCATTGAAAAACTCTTTACTGGTATTAGTGCTGCCACTGCAGCCCTTCAGTTGACGCCCGATAAGGCGGAGAGAGTGATTTATGCCTTTGGCCAAATGGCCAGTAAAGGCCAGATTATGAGCGAAGAATTGAAAGGCCAGTTGGGAGATGTACTGCCTGGTGCACTAGCGCTTTTCGCTAAATCCGCTGGCATGTCCGTCAAGGAATTCAGCAAGGCTATGGAAGATGGTGAATTTGTTGGGCAAAGATTTAGAGAAGTATTTGCGAAGGTAAGCGATGAGCTAATGAATCGTTTTGGCACTGGAGCGCAAGCTGCCGGCAAATCTCTGCAAGGTTTATTGAATACCGTTCAAGGCGACTTTCAACGCACTTTGGAGAGTTTTGCGCCCTTGGCCAACGCCGCCGCCCAAGCAATTCTGCTGCCTTTGTCTGGCGCTCTCAAGCAACTATCAATGTCAGCCCAAATTGCGATGGGAGAGCAAGAAAGAGTTCAAAAACAATTATTAAGCGCTCAGAAAGATTTGAGTGATTTAAAAATAGGAGGGGCTGATCCGGCGCAAATTCAAGCTGCAACGCAAAACGTAGCAGCATTGCAAGCAAGGCTGGAAGGATTAAATATGGCAGCAAAAGATCCAGCTATAGCCAAACAGGCCAAGGATTTACAGTCTTTTGTAGAGGAAGTAACTAAGGCCGCCACTGTTGTAATGAATATTGCAAGAGTAATTGGTTCGGTTCTCAATCCAGTAATTACATTTTTAGGCACTAATTTATCAACTGTTGTCGCTGTAGTTACAACTTTTGGCATTGCGTTGGGAAGCATTCGCTTGATCGCCACGGCAACCATGGCAGCGTTGGCGCTTATGAATGTTGTAATAAAAGGAACAACTGGACAGGCAGTTGGCATTAATGCGCTATCAGTTGCTTTTCGTGCATTGGGGGTTAGCGCCAGCACTGCTCAAATTGGCGTAATTGGTCTTGGAAATGCTTTCAAGGTGTTAATGGTTTCTTCGGGAATTGGCCTTGCCGTTGGCTTGTTCACTGCCATTGCCGGCGCTGCTTTATCTATGGGAGACGCGATGAAGCAGGCCGGCGAACAAGCAAGGCAAACGATGAAAGACATGGCCCAAGCGGCTATACAAGGTAATACGGCTTTGATTGCAATGCAGCGAGGAAGCGCTCAAGCTAACATTGCCAACATAAAAGAACTGCAAAAAAGCATCTTAAGCAGAGGGAAAACTGTTGCCACTGGACGAGCCACCACTGGAACCGTGTACGAGGCCACATCACAAGAAAGAATGCTTGCCGAGGCATCAGGAGTGCAGTTGCCAGCAGGAAAGGCAAGCGCTAGGCAAATAAAAAAAGCTTTCAACGATGCATTATATGTACAGAAGACAGTCTTCAAAGCGGCTGAACAATACGAAAAAACAGCCGAAGCAAATGCAACCAAAATGGGGCTTAATAAGCCTGCTGCAGTTGTAACTAGCGGAGAATTAGACGCTGGTCAAACAACAGCCAAAAGAGGCGCGAAACCAACTCCTTTTGTAGACAAAAGCGTTGATATTTTAAAAAATCAATATGAAGAGCGCAAGAAAATTTTAGACACGCAACTTGCGGAACAAAAAATATCGCAATATAAATATGACATTGAATTGTCTTCGCTGCAATTGATACGGGATGAGGCAATTTTGCTGAAACAGCGAGAGATTAGCAGGGAAAGAATTGAACGATCAAGGATGACTGCGGCAGATAAAGATCGTTCGCGGCTACAGGCAGAGTCTGTTTATTTTTCGGGCATGCAAAAAGCAACTAGCGCGAAGGTCAGCAGAGATGCCCAAGCTTTAGCAAAAGTGAGCAAGCCTATTACAGACGGCATTAAAGAAGAGCAATTTGCTATTGAAAAAACAACTCAAGAAATTCAAAATTACAGAGCCGGCATTAAAGGGCTTACAGCAGCGCAAGAAGCAGAATTTATTGTTCGCCAGAAACTTGCAGATCTTGACCCGGATGTCCTTGAAGCGAAGAAAGAAGAAATTGCGGCATATCGTGCCTTAATTCAATCGCGCATTGAAAATAATCAGCTTTCAGAAAGAGAGGCAAGTTTGCAGGCAATGCGAGCGCGAGTGGACATGGCAGGTCAAGGCTTAGGGGCTGGGTTTTATGGCAGTGCAGCTCAAACTTATGAAACTGCCTTGCAGCAGCCTGGCGCCACCAAGGAATACGCCCGTCAAATGGCAGAGCTTGAAACTCAAGCTATGAAACTAGAAAGCGTATTTGGTAGCATTCAGAATGCCATTGGTGGTGTTGGAGACGCCTTCGCCTCGATGATGACGGAAGGCGTTGTTGCAATGATTGAAGGCACTGCCACTGCTCAAGAGGTGTTTAGTGGGTTCTTAAAAGCAATTGGAGATGCATTATTGCAAGCTGCAGCTCAAATGATTGCCACTTATATTGCTATTGGTATTGCCAAGGCTTTTGCTGGCATGGGAGGCGGCGGAAATTATGGTGACGGCAAAGTTGCCACAAACGCCTTTAATACAGGCGGCATCCCTGGTCTTAGCAACACAGGCAGTGTATCTGGCGCTCAATTAGGCAGCTTTGCTCCCGGCGCAAATCCCAGTTTTGGCGTTGGAGCATTTGCCGATGGCGGCATGGTCACTGGTCCCACTCTTGGTCTCATTGGTGAAGGCGGCGAGCCTGAATATATTATTCCTCAAAGCAAAATGCGAAGTGCTATGGATCGTTATTCAGCAGGCGCTCGTGGACCTTCTGTCGTTCCTGGATCTACAAGTGCTGATGATGGCGAGGCAATGGCTGCCATGATGGGACCAATTGACGTTAGATATACTGTGGAAAGAATTAATGCCGTTGACTATGTAACGGCTGATCAATTCCAAGTGGGCTTAGCACAAGCCGCAAAACAAGGCGCGGCTCAAGGTGAACAACGCACGTTGCGTCGCATGCAAATGAGCGCTTCCACTCGAAGGAGAATTGGTATTTAATGGAACTTGCCCTTGGTAATTTTCTCGTTCTTAGCGAGAAAGGAAATGTTAGACAACGTTTCCAGAATTTCTTCATCAATCAAACCATTGATTATGAAGGCGGTCAATACGGCTTTTTACCGTTTGGTTTTTCTGGAGTGACGATTAATCGCACTGGAGACAACACTGAAGCTGATTTAGTTTTCCCTAATAATGCATTAAGCAGAAACTGGGCTATTGAAGCACTAAACAAGCGATGGCTTGCGCAGGTGGATGTGGTGCTTTTAAATCCAGACAATGCCAGCAGCTTTGATCGAGTGCATCGTTATGTCAGCATGATCTCTGGAGGCGCCTGGCGCGATGCAGAGCTTTCCCTCACCCTGAATACAGTTTTGGACGCTGTAGGGGCTGACGCCCCTCAGAGGCGCCTTACACAGCGTTTGATTGGTAATATTCCCGCCACTGCCAACGTTCGCATGCAGTGATTCATTCATTAATTGGCAAAAAATACAAGCTTGGCGCTGATGGCAGCAACAATGAGATTGATTGCATCCATTTAGTTTATGCAGTATTAAAAGAACTAAACATACCAGCGCCTAAATTTAAACAAGAATGGTACAAAGCGTCTACGAAGGAGATAATGCGTGATTTAAAAAAATGGGGACATCCAGTTAAGATTCCGCTGTATGATGGAGATGTTGTGCTACAAAAGCAAGAGCACTGGAGTTTCGGGGTGGTATGGCAGAAGGGCGTCCTGTATATCAACCGCCTTTCGGAACAAGTGGCATGGATGCCACTGGCAAATATTACCGCGCCCCATTGTTACCGTATGAAAAACAGCTTATTGCAATAGCAGGATGCACTGAAGAAGAATATAGAAAGTTTGTATTTTTAGCAAAAGAAAAAGCAAGGATACGCCCTGCCGAGTATGACCACATTCCAGATATTCAAGCCGCAGAAGCAGTTTGGATACCAATTGTTATTAGTTTAGTTTTAGGAGCAGCTAGTACAGCGGCAGCATATTTTCTCGCTCCAAAGCCAAGTGCCCCTCAATTCCAAAGCCAGGATACAAGAACTCTCACTCTTGACAGTATTGTTGGCAACCAACGTTTTGCGCCAACTTATGGCTTCAATAGCCAGGCTGAATTAGCGAACTATGGAGAGCCCATTCCCATCATTTTTGGACGCTGGACTGGATCAACTGGTGGATTACTTGTCACGCCAAAGCTTGTGTGGAGCCGAATGTTTAGTTATGGCTCGCAGCAAGGCATCAAAATGCTGTTTGTTGTTGGTGAGCAAGGTGTAGCAGATTACGTTACCCCCGATGGCATTGATCCGCCACCAGCATTGTCTGGCATTTTTGTGGGGAATGGTGTCTTAGATGCCATTTATGAACAGTCTTTTGCTTTCTATTGGAAGCGTAATACTACGGCCTCCAATGAATACCGCATTCAAGACTTTAATTTGACGTATGGCACTCGTGGATCTTTAGCGTCGGGAGATCCGGATAATAATAATGATGTATTTTCTTGTCCAGTTGGAGATGTTTTAGCATCTCCGGCTTTTTGTGCTGCGCATAGTTTAAGCAATAACGCTGAATTTGGTTGTTACGCTCCAATTGCAAACGGCTCAAATTATCGCGTAAATTGGCGCGTCATTCCTATTCCTCATTTACAAGGACAACGGGATGATCCTGGCGAAACTCTCACTTATGAGCGCGTCAAAATTGCTGGCAGCCGTAACGATACTGGCTTTACAAATGAAGGCGACGATGGTGGTAATTATTTCAGTGTTCGTCCTTTAGGGATGAGTGGCACTGGTCGAAACTATAGTCGTCGCATGGGAATTACGGCTTTAAATGATCAAACTGTTTCAGACGCTAATGGTACAGAAATCCGTCCAGTTAACAAGGGAGATATTATCACTTTTACCATTGATGGCGGAAAAATTAGGGAAGATTTATACAAAACATCGTATAGAGAAGTAAGCGTTGACGATATAAATGATGCCACCGAGGAAATGCGTAACGCTGCGGATGATGCATTACAAGTGGGCGAAATTTTTATGATTGGACGTACTACTTGGCAAGTCATAAGTCGTCTCTTGCCGATTTGGCGTCTTGGCAATACGCAAATTGTTAGGCTTCGTTGCATTGATACCAGTTTTGCCTCTGCAAGGAGAATTGGCTTGGTTTCAAATAAAATGATCACGGCTGATTATTTAAGCGATAGCGAAGATCAAGCCGCTTCCAATCAATTTAATGCTGGTGCTGCGTTTTTCCCTTTAATGAAAGTGGCAAAGGCCACCATTCGCAATACAAGAGCCTGCCATTCCACTGAAATTGGTTTACGCAGCAATGTTTATCAGCGACTCAGCGGGCTCTGCAATTTTCAAACCATTCCCACTCCTGAAAAATTAAAAGAATTAGAAAGAAATCGCATTTCGATAAATACTGGCACAATCACTTCAATTATCACGCGTTCGTCTATTTTTACAATTTATCTTCGTCCGGCAGGCACGGATGATTCTGGCAGCGAATATGCTTGGCAACCACTAGGCGAAGAATTTTGCATCATTGGCAATGAACCCAAAGAGCAATACAACTTTATTCGCATCGGTCATCCAGACAAACGTCAATATGAATTCCAAATGGTACCTATTAATGGCGCTGATATTGGTCAAAACATGGAGGATAATGAAACAATATGGCACCTTCATCATGGAGTGGATAACACGGCAGTGCGCCAAGAATTAGTGGGCACTTATACAAATGTTTATGGTGCATTTAAGGTTAATTCAGTGGGGCAGAGAGTAAAGAAAAGCGATATCAAATCGAACACTGAATTTATGACAAAACCGGCGCAGACGCAAATTACCACGCAAACGCCGCAACCATCAAATGTTGGCATTCTTGATTACCTGCCAAATGATGGCCAAAGCTTAGATCGCACGCTTTCTGCAGTTGAATGGTTGGATTGGTATACAAATGCATCATTTGATTATGCGCCAGTGGGTGGACGCGCTGGATCTTTCACCTGGGAACTCACTCGTTTAGCGGGTGTTGGATCTGCCGATAATTACCCTGGTAACGCCGGCACTCGTGTGACGCTTGACTATAAGCACGAGCTTACTGGTGGTCGTTGGTACACAATGCGTTATACATTAAGCAAAGCTCAGTTATCAGGCACCAATACTCACTTTTCTGGACAAATTTATGGCTGGGTGATTGAGCAGGAGAATATTGTTTCCGCTTCTAGTAATTGGGAAGGGCTTGGAGAGTTTATTACGACTTTTGATACCATCTCGTCCAATCCGTTTAGACAGCCGCCATCACCGGCTCCATTGATTTCTACTATTGGCCGTAAATATCGAGTGAGTGGCGTTATCACTAAAGACAGTTCATCTGGGCGTCGCCAGGGTTATTACCATGAGGCATTTGGCAATGCAGATGGTTATGGTCGTGGCTATGTTCAAACTTATACGATTAATTGGGCATCGCAGATGACCATTCGTTTAAAAAGCACTGTTGTAGACGCAAACGGATCATTCGGAAGGTCAAATTTTTGGAGTGATCCAATTGTTGAAATTCAAAGTGTCAATGGAGGGTTTAGCTTACAGCGTGGCGATCTTTATACCGATTCCAAGACTGTCAGTGGCTCCAATCCGTTCAGGACGCCAGGAACCAGTGTTGGCGTAAGACTGGTCCTAGAAGCTCTCACCTCGGCTATATCGCAAAACATTGTTTACCCTGGACGTGTTTTTGAGTTTCAAAGTCAATATGCAGATATTAGTTTGTATGGCAATTTAGTAGAAAAATCCAATGGAAGCAATCCTGAGCACAGCGTTGTCTATGTAAATGAAATTGTGCGTAACGATGAAGCCCCGTTGTATAACAATATGACTATTGCTGGTCTTGCATTTAAAGCATCGAGGAATTTTTCTAATTTAGATCAAGTGAGATTTTGGCTTAAAAATGGTATTCCAGTGAAGCATTTGCATCCCAATGACAATGGCGTCATTGAACCAAGCAATTTATTTACTGATCTTGTTTATTATTTGCTTACGGACAAGGTGGCTGGTGTTGGCAACACTTTAAATATGTCATATGACAATGCTCCATTGATTGATTCGGAGCAAATGGCAACCACTTCCAAATTTTTGAGAAACAATAAATTATTCTTTGATGGCATTATTGGAAGCAGCATTAACGTAAGGCAATTTATTGCTGATACAGCACCATTTATGCTATGTAATTTTGCTATTACTGATGGAAAGTTTTCTTTAATTCCCGCTTTACCAGCTAATGCAGATGGCTCAATTAGCACCAATCCAGTAATAATCAAGCAATTATTTACGGCAGGAAATATTATCGAGGATTCTTTTGAACTCACCTATTTAAATGCTGAACAACGCAAAGACTTCCAGGCTGCTATGCGTTTCCGTGAGGAGAAAGAAAATCAACTTAGCGCAGAAAAAAATATTGTTGTTCGATGGAAAGAAGCCAACAGTTCTTCTTATCCATTGGAACAATTTGATATGTTGCAATATTGCACAAGCCAGCAGCATGCGGAGCTTGTTGCTCGATTTTTCATGGCAGTAAGACGCCATATTACACATACCATTCAATTTAAAACCACTCCTTACGGCATGGATTTAGCTCCAGGTGATTACATTCGTGTGATTACAGAAAGCAATCCATATAGTTCGGCTCAGAATGGAAGCATTAGCGCTATTGGTGCTATCACTAGTGCCACAGATTTTGCGGATGGTCAATATAAGATTTTGAGCTATGGCCCATCTTCTGATGAAGTGAGGGAAAGCACGATGAGCGTCAGTGGCGGGATTGTTCAGGAAACTTCTTTATATGGCCATGTTTTTACAGTGGTAACGACAACTGTTTCTCAAAATGTTTATATGATCGAACAACTTACATTGGACAATGAAGGAACGGTAATGGTGTCAGCTTCCGAATTCCCATGTGACGATAAATTAGTTAGCCTAATCGCTAAGGATGTAGCCAATTCTGCCGTCTTTGAAATTGAAAGCTAATGGCCTTTCCATCTCTTGTTCCAACTAGCCGCTCTTTTGATGCAGGTGAATATCCGATTAAAAATTTCAAGTCGCAGTCTGGCGTGGAAATACGCGTTTTGTATGGAAGTCAACGCACTGGAATGAAACTGGAATTATCGTATGAAAATATTACTGACGGACAGGCTCAAGCATTTATCGATCATTACGATGAAGTGAATGGAAGCTATGGCACATTTGCTATTCCATCGATCACGAAGAATGGTTGGACGGGTGCTTCCTCCACCCTTGATGCGAGCGGTGGCAATGCATGGCGTTATGAAGGGGCTCCGCAAATCACCTCAGTAAAACCAGGGCGAAGCACTGTACAGGTGCAATTGGTTGGAGTTTTGTAGACTATTAAGACGAGGGCACAATTATGGCAAAAATTTACACTGGCCGAGACGGTAGTCTGCTGTTAGATGGCACAACTTTGGTCAAAGTTGCTTCGTGGTCATTGCAAGGGGAAATGGAAACCCTTGAGAGCACTACTTTGGGAGATGATCAGAAAACGTTTGTTCCTGGCCTTCAAAGCTTTAGCGGAAGCGCAAGTTTGCTGTACTATTCCGACGATGCCAACAGAAATGATGCAAGCACATTGTTACGAAAAATCGTTAAAACAAGTGGTGTTAGCGCAAGCGATACTGCCGAACTTACTCTTCGCTTGAGCGATGGCAATGTAAATAAAGACATGAAATTTACTGTTTATATTACTAGCGTTTCAATTGGCGCTTCGGTTGGTGAAATTAGCAAGGCTGACATTAATTTCCAGGTGACTGGCGCTCCTACATCGGTGACAATCTAATGAGCGTTTATTTAGGACGATTTGGACAGGTTGAGCTTAAGCGCCAATCGTTTGATGGCCTCAAGTATTCCACTATCAATCCCTCCGACATTAATACAAGCAAGAAACGATTTAGCTTTGATTTTGACATTGGTCTTCTTAACAGTGGAGATCAAATTGAAATTCGTTCAACTGATGGCAGTATTTTGTCTTTTGTGGCATCCGCTGGATGGGGAAATAACCAGCAGCAATCTGCCGGGTCTTGGTACATTCACGTGGATGAGCTTGGCGGTATTCGTTTATTTTCTACTTTTGACGCTGCTTTAGAAGGCTTAACAGCCAATGCCATTGCCTTAAGCAGTATTGTTAGCGATATTCCTATATCAGTAAAAATTGTGAATAGCGTGCCGCATTTATTGGCGCAATGCACGTCTTTTGAGCTTAATACCAATAGAGAAACTGTTGATACTACTGCATTGGGAGAAGAATTCAGAAATAGTCAATCAAGCCTGATTTCCGGGAGTGGTAGCTTGCGTGCCATTTGGGAATACCTCCCAACGGAAATAGATGGCAATCCAGCCGAAACAGTGCATTATTTAATGCAACTTACACTGCGCACTGAAATTGGCAGTGGTTTTGCGGCAAAATTTTACATTAAAACCGCCGGAGATTATTCAATTGGCACCGCTGCAGATGATGAACTTTGGTACGAGATTGACGGCATTGTCACTCAAGCTGGTGTAAATTATTCAGCGGAAGACTATGCAACAATTGCAATAGATTTTGTAACAACTGGCCCCATTCGTTTAAGGGCAAAGACCATTCCAATTAATAAGATACTACAAGAAAATACTGATGATATCCTGCTTGAGCAAGATGTGACGGCTAGACTGTTGCAAGAAGCTGTTGATTAGCAAAGTTTTCTAAGATGGCAGACCTTAGGATTTCCGAACTTAATAGTCTTTCTGGGGTCGATCTAGCGGGTGGCGATCTACTTCCAGTGGTAGACGTATCGGCAAGTGAAACAAAGAAAATTGTAGTCAGCGGCTTCACTCAATATGCCATTGGTCTTTTACCTAGTGGCACTATTGCGGCTTCCAAGATTACTTTTAGCGGTGGGGAAGTAGGCACTGTTGCATTGGCGTCTGGTGCAGTTACAACCGCCACCATCGCCACAGATGCAGTTACTGGCGTCAAACTTGCTAATGAAAGTACCGTTGATTTAGTTACCAGCCTTCCTGGTGCCGGCGAATTTGTTGGACAAGGCGCTCTTAATACTTCCACTGAAAAATTATTTATTTGGGATGGAAGCAGTTGGGTAAGTGTTAAAGCGGCGGGCTCTGTTAACACGATTACAGGCGATACTTCTGGTGTTATTAATATTGCTACTACCATTTCGGGCGATACTGTCACCATCA
>Ga0222712_10002126_pt1 | contig 23235 bp, 21 predicted proteins | sample C33_657DmetaG_FD_165043 | JGI IMG/M metagenome (GOLD analysis project Ga0222712, IMG submission 165043) | Estuarine water microbial communities from San Francisco Bay, California, United States - C33_657D | ecosystem: Environmental > Aquatic > Marine > Unclassified | place: USA: California... | reverse complement strand
CAACAATATGCCAATGGTTGCAATCGCAAATTTGGACAGTGAACATTATAAAGACGCAATAGAAGCACATAAACTAAAACAAAACATTACGGTTAAAGGACTAGCAAAGCGGACAAAGACAAGAGCAAAATTTAATGAAATTACGAACTTCAAAATTGAAGAATAGACCAGCCGATAATAAGGGCTTTGTAAAAGTGAGGCGATTCAGTGGTTAATTGAATACTTGTGAGTCGAATAAATTGCAGTGCTGGCAGTCAGTTTATTGTTTCAAATCCGTCTAAATGCAACCCGTTTCTCTTCGTGATGTCAACTTGAAAATAGACAATCAATCTGTTAAACTTAACAAGTCAAATAAGGTATTGCATTTGTTTGGCAGTGTAGTTGCTTCTATTCAAAAGACAATCTTATCTCATTATTTATTTAAAAAAAACAAAAATTAAAAAACACACTTATTCCTCAAGTGAGCCTTTTCTAAAGCTCACCTCACCCTATTCTTAGTCAATATCCCTGTAGCTTCCTTCCCAAAATATCCTCCCCAGCAAACTTTAATAGATCTTTTTCTAAACCTACAAATAGGACTTGATGATAGCTACCAATTGAAACGGTAGGACTTACTTGCTCAATATTATAGATTGTTTTTCTACTTTTAAAGGTTCAACTAGCTTCATCATTGCAATATGCAAGAAATGCATTTTCCTTTAATCTAATTAACTCAACTGTCTCAATCCAGTAAAAAAATGCTTTACCCTTTGCAACAAACTTCAGCTTATTATTTATCCAGGTTTATTTGTAAATTTTAAAGGGGCAGTGTTATTTATTAATTCCCAAATGACATTAAAGAAAAAAATAAGAAAAATAAGTTTTTCAATTTTGCATGTGAAACAAAAGAAGAATAATCATGAAAAGCTAAAAAAAGGAAGTTTTAAATTTACTGCTGCCAAATACAAATCCATTTGATGCAAATAGAATTAAATTTGAGCCACCTGGTAATAAATTCCTTATCCACCCCGAAACATAAGTAGCATTTGATTCAATATTCAATAAAAAACTGAAAAAAATCATGCTTTAATATCCAATTACTTCAATTAAAGAAAAATTAGAATCTAATTTCAGTAATTCCATAGTAATTTTTTGGAAATTATCTGTAAATACGTAGTAATTCTCTAGAATTTCAAGTAAAAATGTGGTAAAAGCGGAGTAATTTATCGGAATTTGGAGTATATAATCAGTAATTTTCTCCAAATTACTTGCCTTTATCACTTCCTATGTTCATTTATTTTATTTACGTATTGTTTTTAAGATATTATTTTGACAATTTCATGATACCATCTTATGGTATTTAGTTCAAGTTGTCCTGATAACAGATCGCTTATAACCGATAAAGTATTATTATTTATCTATTATACAGATTCAACGCCTTTTGCTTAATTAAAATCAATAAGTAATGATTCAAAACGCAGTATTAAAAAACTTTTATTTGAATGTACACTCTCCAAATTTAAGTATAATAAGTATCAATAATAATTTTAGATAGCCTTGTAATTTTAAAATTTCATTTATCTTTCTAATATTAAAAAACCACCTTTCTTAAGGTGGTTTTTTAATATTATTGTAGCATTTTTTACTCCTTCACTACCCTTCCAATGCCGATTAATTCTTGTGCACTGTTATAGGCTCTGATAAGGTACATACCATTCGCTTGCTTGCTTAAATCTATGGAAGGATTGCTTTGTTGCAAAACAAGTTGCCCCATAGCATTGTATACATATAGCGTTCCTTCTTTGAACTCAGCTACTTGCAACATACCTGTTGTAGGGTTGGGATAGATACTTAAGCTTGGTGTGTTTAAGCTATTGATAGATAAAGTGAGGAGATTATAGTTGGGCGATAAGCTCTTGCAACCATTCTCATTACCCACCATTACATAATACAAACCTACTTGCGTTGGGGTATAATACTGACCTGTAGCGCCGGGGATGAGTACGCCGTTGAAGTACCATTGATAACTGTAAAAACTTATCGGTGAAAACAACTGCGTGCCATTCCAATGAATGATGGCTACCGGTGCCGTGTTTACCGTTATGGTTATGGGCGATGAAGTGCGTGCACAATAGCCATTGCTCACCTTCACCGTATAGTAGCTGCCAATGGTAGCTGTATAGGTTGGATTGGTAGCGCCTGCTATATCAAAGCCATTCATGGTCCATTGATAGGTATAGCCTGCTCCGGTAGTAGCTTGTAGCAAAGCCCCTTGTCCATTGCAGATCACCGTAGTGTTGGGGGTAGAGATGCTGGCTATAGGTGCGGGTACTACTTGTATTTGTTGAGCCGTGCTTGTGCCTACGCAATTACCCATATGCAGTTCGCAGGTATAGGTGCCACTCTGTGTTGCTTTATAGCTAGCTTGTAAGGCGCCTGCAATGATGGTTCCATTCTTATACCACTGATAGCTATAGCTACTCGGTGCATTTACTTGCAAGCGCACACTATCGCCGGTACAAAATGTCGTTGGCCCTTGTGCTTGTGTGCTCAGGGTTGGTAGGCTGCCCACACTAAGCGTGAAGCTTATGCTACTTTGCAAGCCATTGCTATCTGTTGCTTGTATCGTAATTAAGGAACTTCCGCTTTGCCCAGCTGTGGGGATGAAGTGAAATTGTTTTTGCGTATCTACGCCACTGATGCTGAGCCCACTTAGGGGTAATAGGGCTGGATTGCTAGAGCTGATGCTGTATTGCATATGCACCGGTGTTGTTTCGCTATCTACCACTACAAAAGCTATAGAATCGGCGGTGCAGAAGTTGGTATTGGCTATACTGCTAATGATAGGTGCCGTATTGGGTTTTAGTGTTTTGAAAGTGCTATCGGCGGAGTAAAAGGTACCTAAACTATTGGTTGCATAGGCTCTAATATAATAAGTGGTATTGGGTTGCAGGCCAGCAATGGGTGCGCTAAATGGACCTGTGCCTGGAGCCACCGGTGTAGTATTACCCGAAGGTAGAGGGCTAAGCCCATAGCAAAAGCCTCTTTGCGTAATGGGGAAATTAGTAGTATTGGATACCCATGATTGGCTGTTTAAGGTTGCTGTGGTATAGCTTATTTGCGTAGCCCATGGACGAACTATGGTTGGACTGAATAATAAGGAATTGATGATGTTGGGGAAACGAATAAAATTATTATAACCTTCATTATAAAGGGGTGTTGTATGATACAATGCAGCATTAGTATCCGTGCTCAAAGCAAAATAAATACTATCCTTAAAACCACATGCAGGATAAGGTAGATCTGGAAATGGTATACACTTTTGATTAAAAATTTTATTATTTCCTAAAAAATAAAAATTGTTGTTATTATTAAACGGAAAAAAGGTAGTATCTGTAAAATAAACCTTACCATTCTCTGCTAATTGCATCCAATTTCTACAATTGTAAAAACTATTAGATTGAATCCAATTACCTGCAATTGAAGAAGAAGTAGTAGTAATAGAAGTGGAAGTCGATGAAAATGTAGTAGGATAGGTTCGAATTGGAGTTTTTACATTATTTAAAATATTGAGCTGTATGAGTTGATTAGTATCAAACGCATATAAATAATTTCCATTAGGTGAAAATTCTAAAAAAGATAGCACAGAGGCATATTGAAAGTTCTTAAACAAATTAAGCTGACCTGTAGTTTTATTAAAATTACACAATTCTAAAGTGAAGTGTTTAGCGCGATAATTAACAACTTGTCCCCAAATGGTATCCACTCCATTATTTAGTCCCAAAGCAAGCATCGTACCCGCAATATTACTTTTTAATACTCCTGGAGTTGCCCATATATTTTGTGGCAAATGATTACCTATGATGCTACTTACAGGTGTAGTATTAATCTGTCCATTAGCATCAATATCGAAAGCAAAATACGTACTCGTTGTATCATGGCACAGTAACCAAAAGTGATTGTTTTGTGGATTGCGAACTGCATTGAGCGGCCCACCCCATAAACCCGATTTTAATAACACGTTTTTTTGCGAAGCCACCACATCACCTTTCCCATTGTTTAAACTCATATCAATAAGACTATAATAGAGATTATAAGGTGAAGGATTATAGCCTGAAAAACTAGTTAAAGTTGGACGTAAAGTAAAAAGTAAAAATTGATTATCATTAGCTGAAACTGGAACCGATAATATACAAGTAGAAATATGAAGATTGTAATAGCCTAAAATATAATTAGCTGTATTAATTGAGCCTAAACTTAAATAAATATTACTATTTGGAATATAACTATTAGGCATGGGCATAAAGGTACTATCATAAATAATGCCTGTTTGGTCTATATAAAATAAAAAGCGACCTGTTTTAGGAGAACTAATAATACTGTTTGGAGATTCCCCTAACGCATTTAAAGTATAAGAATTAAATCTAATATTGAAAGGTAAAGCACCTCCCACTTGAGCTAAATTGGGTGTATCATTAGCCGTAAATGTTGCCATTGTTCCTGTATTGGTAATCCAATTTTTATAGTAACCGCCGTTTTGAGCAGCGACAAATTGAAAACTAAAAAACAGAATGTAAAATAAAACTCGAAATTTCATACGCTTTATTTTAAAATAATTAACCTTAGACACAACTAAAGTTAAAACAAATTAAAAATAATATCAACTTATAAGATGGGGATTTCTCCCCAAATCTTATATTTAAAAATTACAATAGCTACTAACTATTGAACACATATTGGAAAATGCTTTTTAAAACCTGAAGTATTAGTAAGCGTTAAAAAATACATTCCTGGGGGTATAGAAGTTAATGTATACGTGAACTCATAACCACTATTGCTGATAGTAGATGAAGAAAGCAATTGTCCTTCTATATTCTTAAGCTCCAATTGTAGTGTACTATTTGCAATCCATTCATCATTTAAATTCAAATTTATAACAGAATTTGAGTAGGCAGGATTTGGATATATACGAATCTCATTGTTTAAATACTGTTTATGAGCGAGTCTATATTTACCATTATTATCACATAACTCCACATTAAAGTGAGTAGAGTCTAAAATAGATGCATTTACTAATGCATTATCAATGTTAACACTAACAGATGGTAAAGTTGGGTTGAACTTATAAACTGGAAAACTAATTAAATTATAAGGTGCAGAAAAATAAGGGTTCAATACAGCATCACAACTAGTTATATTGTTAGTATAAATAGTTTTTAACCCATGAAAAAAATTGGAAGGCTGTTTATTTTTATAAAGGGTATTAATTATGAAGCCATTTGGAAAAGAAGAACCACGATCAATAGCATTATCTGGAAGCAAATAAAAATTACTCATATTAGGACCGCCCAAGTCACGATATGATTGCGTATTATTGATTAAATTTGCAAAAACAGAATAATTATTTACAGTTACGTTAAAAGAATTTAAAAAAGGATCATACAAATATTGAATATCATATAAAAAAGCATTATCTCTTTGCCCATTTGGATATAAAACAGGATTGGTATTACCCCCTAAAATTGGGTATAAAGGGGAACTAATCCTTTGTTCCCATCCAGCAATAATAATCTTATTGGGATTGTTTGAATCTATAAACATTCGCGTAGCTGTTTGATTATCCACTTGTGTTAAATTAGCAGTTAATGCATTTGAACTATTACTTGTAGAATATGACAAGTAAACTCCGGTAGTAGTTACTAAAGCAGAAGGATTACTAGAAGTATTTTGGTTAGTCATACCTTGACTTAAAATTAAATAATTACCCGGAATAGTACTTTCTTTAATATCAGATGCACAACCCTTTAAAGTTGATAAAATTGTAAAAACACCAAAAGAAGAACTATTAGCCAAAGGTGGATTTACTTTCGCGTAAAAAGGAGTAGGCCCATTAATAGGATTACCGGAAGAATTAAAAAAATCATAATCATACATGCCTACAACAAATAAATCATTATTTACTTCTCGCAATCTCTTTGCTAAAGTATAGTATTGATTACCAGGCGTGGGCGAATTTGGTTCAATCACACCCGTTTGTTGTGTATTATAGTTATATACAAAACCAGCTTTAGGAATGGTGAAATCCAAACCTACAGTACTGCTTCCACTCTGTAATGCTCCACAGATATATAATTCACCCCAATGCATAATTGCATGCATTGGAAAAACATTATCATAATTACTACCTGTTGGAACAATCTTAAGTAGTTCTTCAGACAGAATATTACCATTTACATCTACAAATGTAAGTTTAGCTTTATTAAAATTAGAAGTTGAACCTGGGATACTATATGAAGATAGAATTACAAATGTACTTGGATCATAAACACATATACTTACTGCTCGTTCATCTGCATTGACATCATCAATAAATTTATTAACAATCAAATGACCTTGATTGTTATACCTAACAAGATGCAAAGCAGTTGTTGTAGTATTTGGATTATTAGGATCTAATTTAGAACCTACTGCCATAACCTCTTCATCATTTGGATCATTTGAAAGCCAGTCAGGTACACGCTCAGATGCATATCCTTTTGTATTAACATCAAATAATTCATATGATGCGGTAATGAATTGTGCTTTAGATTTTTTAGTGATTAAAAGAATTAGGAAAATAAGACTGATAAGAAAAGAAAACTTAATTGGATTAAAGAAGAATTGTTTCATAAGTATAGGTTTGATAATGATAAATAAATTATAACATTACAAACCAATAGAAACTATTTATATCAAACAACCCTATATTAGGGCATTTAACATTTAATCAAAAAATATACCCTAAATTAGGGTACTATTTAATATACAAATATTTAGAATTATCTAATAAAACCTTAATCTTTGTAATCTAAACCAATAAATCTATGTCAGCACAAATTACACTTAATGAAGCTAAAAGCATGACCCATGCATTCCAAAATTCATCTATTGGATCAAACCAAACTATTGCAGGAATAGTTGATAAAACAAATTTAATTACATTGTTGAACCAAGAAGGATGTACAGGGGTTCGAATATACAATGCCTTAAATGAAGAGGGTAAAATTACTTTTGTGTTGGTTGGTGTTAATGGCAATAATGAAGATATGACTAACTACATTTTAGACAGATGTTATTTATGCCCAACAGATTGTCCTATTGATTCTCCATTAATGTAATTAACGTTGATAATTGATATCATTCATCATACATTAACTATAACAACGTTAATTTTAAGCTTATATTCGATGAGCTTTAAAAGAATTTTAAATCATGAAAATTCTTTTATAATTAATGTTATGTTATTGCATTCTTTTTTCGAAAACACCATTTGGCTTTTACCCCATTACAGAGATTTTAGAAAAATTATCGCATTAGATTATGAAATTTTATTTCCGCTCTTCATCATTTGTATAATTTTTATTAAAAAATATACAAATCTATTAGCCTTATTGGTTTTTGGAATAAGCATAGTTAGCCTTCTGTTATTAAACAAAAGCACACAAATACCTATTGCTGAGCTATACAAAATGGGCTTATCTTTTGTTGCTTGCACAACAGTACTCTTAATTGTGCTTAAAAACACAAAAAGATTAAGTTTCCAAGTTTTTATGTTGCTCCTGATAGCAGGGATCCTATTGATTGATATGTTTTTTAATGCTGTTTTCTCAGCGTACTTTTCCTTTAATATGAATGCCTGGATGATCTTTATTAATAGCTATAAGGTCTATTTAAGTATTACCGATTTTATTTTTATATATTATTATGGCAGACAATTATTTAAACATTAATCCGCTTTTATTTAGCATACCCATTATGCTATTTATTCTAGCATTTGTATTGCTACTTTATAATAATTACGTACGTTATGTTCGTACACAACAAAAATTAAAACATCGATATTTAAGTAATTTAGAAGAAGAGCGAAAACGCATTTCAAGAGATCTTCACGATACAATAAGTGTATTTACAATAAGTATAAAAAGTAAAATTCAAAAAGAAATTCAAATTTCAAACATTCAAAAGCAAGATTGGATAGAGCAAATAATTAATTTTGAACGTAATATTACTGATCTGAATGAATTATTATTCCCTACAGAGATTACTCATGGCAATTTATATAGTGCATTAGAAAGACTTTCAATCCTATTAAGCAATTCAGGTAAGCAAGTTACTATTTATAATCAGAGCAAAATGGACTTACCTAAAGCAAACATTATACATATTTATAGGATATTACAAGAATCAATCATTAATGTATTTAAACATACAGAAAACAATCAAGTCATACTTAGTATGTATGAAGAAGACAGAACACTAAAAGCTGTTCTTTCTTATCAAAGCAATTCAGCAAAATTAGATTACGAAAATAAATTAACTAGAAGAGGACAACAAATTTTAAATGAGCGTTTAAGTATTGTAAAAGGTACTAGAATATTGAACTGGGAAGAAGGTATAATGTTTGAAAATTTTAAATTTAATAAAGTATGAAAGTATTAATCTTAGAAGACCAAACAAATACATGTTTATTTTTAGAACAGAGCATTCTTTATATTTATCCAAATGCAAAAATTATTCAGTTCAATAAATACAGTAATACTATAACTGCATTAGAAAACAATAATATTGATCTTATTATTAGTGATTTAGACTTTGATGGTGCTAAAGAATTTGCATTAGTAGAGCAAGCACATAAACGGGGTATACCATGTATTATTTACACAGCACACTACAACCAATCGTATATAGATAAAGCAAAAGTATATAAGTTTAATGCATTTATATGCAAATTAGGAAAAATTGAAGAACTTGACTATGCTTTAGCAAATTACAAAAAACTAAACTTACATGTATGTAATTTCATAAAAGAAAGAAAAATACTAAAACAAAACAGTATAATAGAACCCATTTTAAATGGAATAGAAACAACTATTATTCATCAGTTAATAAAGGGTATATCCAGAAAAGAAATAGCTAAAAATTTAAATATAAAAACATCTACAGTGTACAGTTACATAAGAGATGTTGCGAACAAAAACAACTGTACACTTTATGAATTAATTCATCGAGTAATCATTTGGCAAAAAGAGAAATAACTTTCTCAATAAAACATATATAAAAATATTATTATAAATAATTTAGAAAAGTAAAATAATATTATATCGAATACATAATTTAAACGAATTGAAAAACACTAAAAATCTTTATTTAATATTTATTAATTGATAGATGATTTTGTCGTTAATGCTTTACTTTTAAAAACTTTAGATAAATCAATAAATTTTAAATAGAAATATTTAATCTTAATAATAAAGAATTCACTAAACTTTCAAATAAGAATTCATTATTAACAATATGAAAATTTGAATTAGTTGGAACTTCGTAAATATCATTAATTCCAGTAAAATTATCAACCTTGCCAGACATTGCAAGTTTATATAAACCTTTAGAATCACGACCTATACAAATATCTAAATCTGTATCAACAAATATTTGAAAAAAATTTTCTTTTTTTATTATGTCCATTGCTAATAGTCGATCATCATTAAAAGGGCTAACAAAAGATGCAATAACAATAATTCCATTATCATTTAATATTTTTGCTATCTCAGCAGACCTTCTAATATTTTCTCGTCTATCATCTCTACTATAGTTCAAATCAGAACAAATATTAGTTCTTACATCATCACCATCAAGTATATATGAATGTAAATTAGCAGAATTAAAAAAACTATGTAATTCCTTTGCTAAAGTCGACTTTCCAGAACATGGCAAACCAGTTAACCATATTGTAACAATTTTATTATTACATACTTTTTTCAATTGATTAATATTTAAATCAGTTGAAAGTACTTTTTTAAACTTATAAATCTTATGCCATAGTCTTTCATGTAAAAAATATAAAAATATTTTAGTAAAAAGTTCAAGACCACCAATTTTCAATCCAATTTTAAAATCATTAGTAATAATCCAACCTAAAATAGCTGTATCTATTGTTCCAATAATTCTCCAAGAAAAAGATTTAAAAATATGAATTTTAAATGCTCTATCAAATTTTAAAAATTTAGAAATACTTATCTTCATTAATATTTATTTTAGTATAACAAAAACTCCAATTGTATCATAATTCTCTATATCAATAATAATCCCTCTACTTGTATAAAAATTCTCTTTGCATTTATCATAAATAATATTTGTATCAGAAACAAAAGTCAATTTGTTAAAAGAATTCAATTTTATTTCATTTGAATTAAATACAGGTCTTACTTTACATTCACTAGAGCCAATTTTAATGATATAAGATTTATTAAAATCCAAATTGATATTTGACATCCAAAACGTACTTGTATTGATTTTTTTAGAAGAAATCATCATTTTTTTAAAATACAAAATTTCACCCTTTTTAAATTTGTATTTTTCAATAAATTTAAACTTAACAAAACGATTTGCAGATGTGTAATTATGCAAATAGTCTAATTTGAATCCTATGTGAGTTTCATTTAATGACATAGAATTTAAAATATAGCTTGAATTAAATGATCCAGAAATAATTTTAGCATAATAAGTGTGATCAATTATTGAAGAAATTTGCATCCTAAATTCCCCATTAGATTGGGATTCAGTAACAGAATCATTTATCATTGAAATTAAAGTTGGGCCATTAAACCAATCTAATTTCATAGATTTAGTAGTTATATTATCACCAATTAGAGCACTTATAGGTATAAATTTACACTTTTCAGATAGGACAAATGTTTGTTTAATAGCTTCAACTAAATTTAAGTAGATATTAGATTCATAATTAATAAGATCCATTTTATTAATTACAAAAATTACATTACTTACATTTAAAAACTCTGCTATTTTAAAATGAACAATTGTTTGATCAGTGATACCCTGCAATACGTCAATAATTATTAAAACCAAATCACATTGAGATGCTCCTGAAACAAGATTTTTAACATATTTGAAATGTCCCGGCGCATCTATTAATACAAATTTTCTAAGCCCAATTGAAAAGAATTTATAAGACACATCAATTGTAATCCCTTGAAGTCTTTCCTGTTTTAAACCATCAGAAAAATGTGACAAAACTAATTTTGAATTTAAAGAAATATTATTCTGAATTAAATCTTCATGAATACTGTTAGTTTCTAATAACAGTCTACCTGTAAGGGTACTTTTCCCATCATCTACATTACCAGCTATTAAAAATTTGAGAATTGACATATTAATAAATTAAAAATAACCTTCAATTTTGCGCTCTTCCATTCCTGTATCAGAAATCTTATCATCAATTCTTGTCTCACCTCTTTCACTAAATTTAGAATTAATATTTTCAGAAATAATTTCATCAACTGAAGTAGCAAATGATTCAATTGCAGCTGTACATGTCATATCACCTACAGTTCTGAATCTTACAAACTTTTCAATTATTTTGTCTGTTGGTTCAATTTTAATGAAATTAGAAAAAGGAATTAATTTACTATCATATTCTAAACAAGTTCTTTTATGAGAAAAATACAATTCAGGCAAAGTAATTTTTTCTTGTTTAATATATTGCCAAATATCTTCTTCAGTCCAATTACTAAGAGGAAATACTCTCATATTTTCATTGGGTAACATCTTAGTATTGTAAATATCCCACAATTCAGGCCTTTGTGAACTATAATTCCATACACCATCTTTATCTCTAACTGAAAAAATGCGCTCTTTTGCTCTAGCCTTTTCTTCATCTCTTCTTCCTCCTCCAATACATGCATCAATATTAAAATCTCTTATGGCATCTAATAATGCGAAAGATTGATATTTATTTCTACTGGGAATTTTAGAATCAAAATCTTTGAGTAATCTAAAATTCATAGATTCATATACACTTTTAATTATCAATGTTAAATTATATTCTTGAATAATTTTATCTCTAAAAACTAAAGCTTCAGGAAAATTATGTCCAGTGTCAATATGTAAAATTTTAAATGGAATTGAATTAGGTGAAAAAGCTTTTTTAGCTAAATGAATCATAACAGTAGAATCTTTTCCGCCAGAAAAAAGCAGTACTGGATTCACAAAGTTATTGTATACTTCATGCAAAATAAAAATCGCCTCCTCTTCTAATTTTAATAAATTGTTCAATTTCTTATATTTGATTTAAACAAATAATCATGTGAAACTAAATTGAATGGTTCTATAATTTTAATATTATATTTACCACTTAAATTTTTGTTATAACTCATATGTTGAATTATTTTAGCATAAAAATTGTCAATTTCCATTCCACTATTTTCACACATATATATAATATCATCAAATAAGCTTTCATGTAAAGCATATGCAAATGCACCGACAATTTGATTTCTAAAATGATGCTCAATTAACCCACCAAAATAAATCATATCCCAATCAAAAAGTTTACTATAATTTTTCTTAAGAATAGAATTAATATCCGAATTTATTGTAATGTCATCCTCAAAAATTAATATTTTTTTATAGTTGTTTGCTTTTGCAATTTTGATACATTTTAAATGAGAATTCCTACACCCTAAAGAGCCTAAAATATAATTTTTATCTATATTTATAAAATTCCTATAATAAAAATAATCAGGTAAATCTGTAACTTTTTCTCCCTCAACTCTTTCAAAATTAACTATTTTAAATTCATGGAGGTTCTTCAAAATATTATCATTCCTTTCAACATTCTCATTTAAATTAATATAAAATATTCTATCAAAATATTTATTTATGTCAATTTCTGAATACCTCATAAAAAGAACTTGTTAATATGAAAAGTATTCGTAAAACCATTTGTAATTAATTCTTAACCAATTACAAACATCTTCTCCTAAAATATTAATTGCATCCGAACTTTTCAACTCTAATTTGGTTCTAATACTGTGCAAATCATCATACCCATAAACAGAATCATCTTCTTTAGTAATCTGTTCTATATAATTAAAGTCATGTGAAAAATGTGGTAAGCCGAGAAAGTCATAAACTCTTTTAATTTCAACTTCAGGATAAAGACACAGTGATTCGTACTTAATAAATAAAATATTACCAGCAATACCTTGTCTGATAGCTTCTGATAATCGTTCTAAAGCCAATCCTATAGGCGGTGATTTCAACCAAATATCGACTCTTTTAGGAGTAGTTATTCCTGTTAGATTAGCATGATTAATAATATGATCAGATTTATGTTGATTTTGTCTATGTTTTTTTTCCATGGATGCAATTACATCCTCTATGTTTCTAACTAAAGTTATTATTTTAGGCTTATTATAAAACCCATCAATAAAATTATAATGCGCCAAATGACCTCTTGACTTATCTAAAACATATGGTTTATCAGTAATCGCATTAAAAAAGCCAAACATCCCATCTCTGCAAAAACCATGAAATGCTTTCTTCATTATTTTTGCGTCCTGAGCTTTAAACTCAGGACTTTCAGTAAAATTATGTCTAGCCCCATATAGTAATTCTAAAAAACCAGATGTTGGTGTTACATAAAAATCTGGGTTTTGGCCCATAATATTTTGAAACAATGTACTACCAGACCTAGGAATTGAAGATTGAAAAAAAATCTGTTTTACCATGTAAAATATAATTAAAATTAATTTAGTTCAATTAATTCATCTATAATTTTTTCATAATTAAATATTTCATCTTCATTATTGTAACAAAATTCTAGAGGCTGTCCAGTTAAATTATATTTACTAAAAATAGAATTCTTTAATTCTGGTTTTAATGTGGGTTGATTTGCAATTATATTTGAATTTAATTCATATCCAAATTGAGATGGCAAATTTCCAATCCAGCAAACAACTGATTTTTTATTTAGTGCGGCTGCAGTATGTTGACAAAAACTATCAATGAACAATCTTTTGTCACTTAAATAAATTAAAGTTGCAACTGCTCTAAATTCAGCTTGGATTGGAATTGTATTTTGAAGTGGAAACTGATCTTCTCTTTTAACATGAAATATTGTATAATCATTCATAAAATAGTTTACAATATTTTGTGCGATAGATAATGGCAAATCTCTAGTCCAAGAATATTTATTCAATTGATTCATTGCACCCCCATTTGATTGAATAACCATTATTGGTTTGGGAGAAATGAAATTTTTACCAAAAAATTCAATTTCTCTATTATTTAAGAAAATTTCAGGTAACTCACCATTATATTTTATTTCAAACATTTCACACCAAACTTTGATTAAATGATCTTTTTGTAAAATAAAATCAGTTTCGAAATATGGATTATGAATCATCATTTTAATTTCTTTACCCTGAATAAAATCCACCCAAAAATAATTTAAATTGTTATGGCTGAATGTTTTTTCTACGTAAGGATTGCACAGAAACACTTCAGGATATCCAGTTATAACAATTAAATTATCGTTGGGGTATTGAGTTTTAATTGCCTTGCATACTGCAGTTGCTAAGATGCTTTTACCTATCCCTCCATCAACCTGAAAAATAATATTCATAAAAGTGAAAATGATGATTATTAATTTAAAAATACCTACACGGTCTAACTTGACATTTATAGGTTTTATCTGCCTCATACTTATTGCCATTTGTAAAATGTATGATGGCTTTGGAGCAACCAAATAAGGTAGTAGAATCTGATCCTTCCGAAGATGAAGTATAGGCAGCATTTACAAATCCTCCTTTTCCTATTTTCCAAAGATTATTATATACATATTTCAACTCATCTAAGCTTGGCAGAAACCAATCATCATATCCTTCAGCATTAAATGTATCGCAAGCATAGGCAGCGATGTTTGTGCTAGTCGTATTATTTAAAATCAATTGTGTATTACTTGCTCCTTGTTTGTACACTAAACTTGTTCCAAGCTTTTTCCCCCTACATCCCCACTCATACGTTTGTGCCAAATCCAATTTAGCAGCAATTAAGCCATGTTCACCATCGGCATCTAAATAAGCAATGTAACCACCTTGATAGTCTTGACCAGTAGTTAATGTTTCTTTCTTCTTGCAAGCATCAAAAAGCAATACCAACAACGAAAAAGCACTTAATACAAAAGAGATTTTTTTCATAATATTAGTTTTTATTCTTTAATAAATTTGTGGAATACAGTAGTCCCATCAATAGTAAACTTAATGATATAGACACCTTTAGGAAGCAATGCTACATTAATTTTACTTTTCTCACCAAATACTTTACCTTCTTGCAAAGCAATAGCACTATTAATGGCATATATGCTATAATTAAACGGTGATAAAGCGTTATGATCTATGAATAAATCCGTTTGCACAGGATTTGGATATATTTTTATTTGAGATGCTACATCATTATACTTTAGTGAACTCACAGCAGTAGGTGTAAAATATCTACCAATTGTATCTGCACAATCTGGATATAAATTAATTTTCCTTACACAATAATTGCTCTTATCAGATACATATAAATTTCCGCATTTATCAAAAACAATGCCAGAAGGATAATTGAAAGTAGCTGACTTCGCAGGACCGCCATCACCCGAATAACCAATTGCACCAGTTCCGGCTATAGTGTATAGCATTCCATTTGACTTTATTACCCTTATTAGATCATTGAATTGATCTGTGAAATAAATATCTTGTGATTTATTTATCACAATTTTATTTGGATTTATCATAGCATTTGTTGCAAATATAGAATCACCATTATACATATACCCTGCTAGTGTACCTGCAATAGTTGTTATTACTCCTACATTATCAATCTTCCTAATTAAATTATAAAAACCATCTGTATAATATAAATTACCAACTGAATCAAAACATAAATCAATCAAAACTCCCAATTGTGAAGTGTCGGCTTTGCTTCCATTTTGTGCATAACCTCTTGTGCCTACACCTGCTATTCTAGTAATAATACCATTTGTGTCAATTTTTCTAATTGAAAAATTTGCTAATACATACATGTTTTCATATTTATCAAAACAAATAGATGAAATGAAATCAAATCTTGCATCGATTGCCGGTCCATTGTCACCATAATATCCTGCAATTCCATTACCAGCAAATACACTTAATATTCCCGTTTGTGAATTAATTTTTAATATACGACCAGCATTAGATTGATTTATGGCAAAATAAATATTGTTTTTACTATCTAAGATGGGCTTACTAGAAACATATATTTGACTTAATGTAGCAAGGCCTCCAATGCCTGAAAATCCAGAAACGTCAGTTCCTGCAATGGTAGTTATTATTCCATTTGTATCAATTTTTCTTATACGACTTGTACCATCGGGAAATATTAAATTACCATACTTATCAAATGAACCATATCCAGGAACATTTATTTTAGCTTGACTTTTATATGAGTTATCTCCATTCGGATGTTGCACAGTGCCACTACCTCTTCCTGCCCATGTAGTTATAATTTGTGCATTAATTGAAAATATAACAAACTGCAGATTTAGAATTATAATTAATGTCCTTTTCATTTTATAGTTTATTTTAAAATGTATATTTTTATACTAACACAATTACTTTATCTGTAGGCATTAAACATGAAAATGGAATATAAGAAAATGTACCAACTGGTAAACAAGAATTATAAAAAGGAGTAGCACAAGCATTTAAACATTCAACATAAAAAGTATTAGGGCAAGAGGCTGATATATTCTGACCAAAAATACCAACATATGGTAAACCATTATCATTATTTAATGATCCACCAATTATAGACGAATACCTTCCTGAAACAACATTACATTCTCCACCTAAAACACTAGATGCTGCACCTGAAACAATATTATTAACACCACCTAAAACAGTAGAATATATATTAGAAATTGTATTGTTTATTCCGCTCAAAATACCATTATACATGCCATATGCTTTATTATTACACCCCCCAGAAATTGTATTATATGATGCATCGGCATCAATATAATTTGATTTGCCACCAACAATATTGCTGAAACACGCATAATTACAATTTTCATTACCACCTAAAACACTAGATGAAGCACCTGATACAACATTATTAGCACCACCTAAAATTGAAGAATAACTGTTAGAAATTGTATTGTTTTTTCCTCCTAAAACACCATTATACATTCCGTTAATTAAATTGCTACTTCCACCAGAAATAGTATTAAACGAGGTATCTGGACCTATACAATTACCTTCTCCACCAACTATACTACTAAAACTACCAGCAATAGAGTTTAAATGCCCACTTCCTATAAAAGAAAATGAATTTATATCTATAAAGTTACTTTGACCACTACCAATAAATGAATAGCATGATGTAATGCAACTTGTAACAGCATTTAATATACTATTAAAGCATGATGCATTACCCGAAATTATATTTGAATTACCTTGAATAATTTGATTATACCAACCTGTTTCTATACAGTTATTCAACCCATTTCCAATAGTATTCCATGATAAGCATTGATTAGAACCCTTAACAGGATTCAATATACAATTAAATGCACCAGATGAAATTAAATTATGTCCAGCGCATGCTTCAATTTGATTTCCATGTCCTGTTAAAATCGCACTGAATTTATCAACATCACTGAAATTAGCATGACCTTTTATTTTATTTATTTCTCCTCCGCCAATAAAATGATATGAAGAAGTATCGATATCAGTTGCACCTAAAATCACATTAAAAGAGCCACTGATAATAGAAGATTTACATGCAACAGTTATTTTATTTAAATCGCCATTTGAAATACTATCAAATAACCCATCAATACAATTGTGAAACCCAGCACCGATTGAACTATAATCTCCAGAAACTGTATTACAAATTCCAGAGCCAATAAATCCTGCACAACCAGAAATAGAATTTTTACATCCGCCGCCAATTACAGCATAACAATTTGAAACAGTATTTGCAACACCTCCTCCAATTGAACCCACATCACATGATATGTAATTACAAACACCTCCAGCAATTACAGAACTATGACCTGTTGAACAATTTGAAGAACCACCGCCTACAAAACTCCATTTACTACTTGTATTATTGCATCCGCCTGCAACTACACCCCAATAACTAGATGCAGTATTGCACTTGCCAGAAATTACCGTACTAAAACAACTTCCAGTTGCTGTATTACACAAACCACTTAAAACTGTTGCTGCTGTACCACTATATGCACTATAAGAATTACAACGAAGTGTTTGGTCAGGTGATGGATTTAAGAATACTACAGACATAATTATTATAATGTTAAAGTTTAAATGAAATTAAGTACTTATTTACAATTAAACATTTTGATTTATATTAAAATAAAAATTATACCCTAAATTAGGGTATTCTAAAGATTTTTTTATCATAATTCAAAATCCAATAGATTTTATTAGAACCCATCATGGCATTGTATTTATCCTTCACTACCCTTTCTATAGCGATAAATTCAGGAAAAAGTTATACTCAAAAACAATCAAAGAAATAATCTAATTGATTGCTAAAGTTTTATAAGGATTTACAAGACAAACAGCAAAAACACATTATAATGTGATTTTAAATTCTTATCGTCATAATTCGACAATATAATACATCATTATCACACTATATTGTGGTTTTAATTGATTAATTTAAAAAAAGTTAGTAGCTTTGATGCATAAATCACATTATAATGTTGGTAAAGGATTTTGGCGTAGCAATCAAAAACAGACGTAAGGAACTGGATATTACCCAGCCTCATTTGGCTGAATTGGCTCAAATCAGCATCAACACCTTATACAAGTTAGAAAAAGGACAAGGCAATCCTTCTTTAGATGTGATCAATAAATTGATTGACGTATTAGGAATGGAACTCAATTTTCAAGTAAAAAAGAAACCATAACAAATGCGAACATTAGAAATATACCGCAACGGCATTTTAGCAGGACTGCTTATCGAAGAAAATCGAAAGCAGTATGTTTTTAGGTACGACGAGAATTATTATATAGATGAAAATAAGCCTGCTATTAGCCTAACACTACCAAAGTCACAAAAAGAATACAGCAGCGAATTTCTTTTTCCATTTTTTTTTAATATGTTAAGTGAAGGCGTTAATAGAAAATTACAATGTTTACAATTGAAAATAGACGAGGAAGATAATTTTGGATTACTTGCTGCCACTGCACAATATGATACCATCGGAGCTATAACTGTAAAACCAATCAAGACAACATGAAGCTAAAAGAATTGAATTATTGTCCTGGCACATTGGCTGAAGGTTTTTCAACTTACAGTCCAAGTTGCCTTCGAAAGTTATTTAACGGTAAAAAAGTTAGTCATGTATTATCTTACGATCAACCACAGCAAAATGAAGAAGTTTCAGAACTCTTTATGGAAAATCGCAAGCGCATTTCCATATCGGGTGTTCAGGAGAAATTGAGTTTTGTTTTGGAGAAAAACATACTGCGTTTAACTAAAGAAGAAGAACAAGGCACCTACATACTAAAGCCAATACCAAGAGATTTAAAGAAAATTGACCAAGTTCCTGCCAACGAACATTTGACAATGCAGATAGCCAAACAAGTATATGGCTTAAACACGGCAGAAAATGCTATGGTATTTTTTAAAAATGGTTCACCAGCATACATCACTAAACGCTTTGATATAAAAACCGATGGCTCAAAATGGGGCAAAGAAGACTTTGCTACATTAGCGGGAAAAACCAATGAAAACGCAGGGCCTAATTTTAAGTATGACTTCAGTTATGAAGAAGCTGGGTTGTTGATTCAAAAATATGTATCTGCATGGCGTGTTGAAATCGAAAAGTACTTTTCATTGGTTTTATTCAACTTTTTATTTTCAAACGGTGATGCGCACTTGAAAAATTTCTCGTTACTAGAATCTTCCAAAGGTGATTACCTTTTAAGTCCATTTTATGATTTGTTAAATACCAAATTGCACGTTGATGACTCTGATTTTGCTTTAGAAAAAGGTTTATTTGCTGATGATTTAAAAAGCGAACAATACAAAAAAAGCTTGCATCCAAATAAAAATGATTTTGAAGAGTTTGGGAGACGCATTGGGATTAGAAAAAATAGAATCGAAAAAATAATGGCTCCATATTTAGAAAAACAACCATTCATGGAAGTTTTAATCAGCCGTTCATTTTTGAATGAAGAAAATAAACGCGGATACTTAATAATGTATCAAACTAAAAGGAATTATTTAATTAGTTAATAAGATTAATGAAAAATTTCTTAGAATTGAAAATAATTAAATAATTTAAAGCAATGAAACAACTTTTCACTATCCCTTTGATATTATTGGCCGCTTGTTCGCCATCTACATTTCAAATTGAAAAAACTCAACATAAAAGAATAGAAGGCGTAATAGCAGATACAACTTTCCCCAAAAAAATAGAAAAGCCTAAGCTAGCAGAAGACTATCAACCACAGCCAGAATTCAGACTTAGATAAAATTAAAAAAACAGCACTTAATGATGTATGTGCTACATAGACAATTTTCACACATTTTAAAAAATATAAAACTTTAGTTACAATTTAAAGAAGAACAACTATCTTTGCATTAGGTTCTTAAAAGATGAAGGATTTCGGTGAAAATAGCATTATTAGTAGCTTTCATTTCACCAAGTCACTAACAACATAACGAAACATAAGCTACAAAATAGTTTAAAAATATTTTTCAGGTACGCTTACGCGGTCACTAAAAATAAAATGAAACCTGTAAATCAATGATTTACAGGTTTTTTGTTTTACGTTGACTTCATGAACAACATCCAAAACACATGCCTTCAAACCTTAACAGAAACTCAATTATCAAATAGCATAATCTAGATCTTTAATCGTAGTATAATTATTAGTAAGCTAAAACAAAATCATACTTGATTTGTTATGAAGAAGCGTAATGAAAATATACGTACACCCTATTACATGTCGAAGCAAGAAATTGTGATTGTTTGGTTTAAAAGAGATTTGCGGTTTACTGACCACGAACCACTTTTTTATGCACAAAAAACAAATTTACCTATCCTACTAATTTATTGCTTTGAGCCTTCTTTGATGCGGTATCACGATAGTGATGTCAGACATTGGCGTTTCGTTTATCAATCACTGCAAGACATGCAAAGCAAGCTTATAGAACAGCAAACGCAAATAGTTATTTTTCATCAGGAAGCGCTATATGTTTTTAAAGAATTACAAAAAAAATATAGCATTAAAAGTTTATTTTCTCATCAAGAAATAGGCAATCATATCAGCTTTCAAAGAGACCTTGCTATAAAAGAATTCTGTACCCATCACCAAATTAAATGGAAGGAGTATCAACATAATGGCGTAATAAGAAAGTTGAAATCTCGAAAGGATTGGGAAAAGAGATGGAAAGAAAAAATGGAAGAGGCTCCAAAAATAATCGATGAAAATCATGGACATTTTCTAACTATTGATCAATCATGGTATAAAAATTTAAAAGGGAAAGAATTGCCAAGTAGTATCACTCAAGCACATAAATCATTTCAAAGGGGTGGAGAAACTTTAGCTTGGAAATACTTGGACAGTTTTTTAAAAGGACGCTATACTACCTATTCTAAGCATATTTCAAAACCAGCTTTAAGTAGGCGATCTTGCAGTCGTATTTCCCCCTATTTAAGCTATGGCAACATAAGTATGCGTATGGTGTACCAATACACTATGCAGCATTACAAAACAGCAAGTAATAAAAGAGCCTTAACTAATTTTATATCACGCTTGCACTGGCATTGTCATTTTATGCAAAAATTTGAAGATGAATGCCGAATGGAATTTGAACCTGTAAACAAAGCTTTTAATACACTCAGCAAACAAAAAAATGATGCCTATATCTTAGCATGGCAAACGGGTAAAACTGGTGTACCTATAGTAGATGCTTGCATGCGTTGTGTTACAGAGACAGGATATCTTAATTTCAGAATGCGCGCAATGGTAGTGTCGTTTTTTGTATTTAACCTCTGGCAAGATTGGCGTGAATTGCGTTATCTAGCAAAACAGTTTTTAGATTATGAACCAGGTATTCACTATCCTCAATTACAAATGCAATCTGGGATAACAGGAATTAATACAATCAGAATTTATAATCCCATAAAAAATTCAATGGAGCTTGATGAAGATGCTGGATTCATTAAAACTTGGATACCCGAATTAAGTTTAGTTCCTTCAAAACTCATTCATGAACCATGGAAAATGAGTAATCTGGAACAAGAAATGTATCAGGTGATTATAGGCAAAGATTATCCTTATCCTATTGTTGACATTGAAGAAAGCAGAAAAAATGCAAGTGAAATAATGTGGTCGTTCAGAAAAAATAAAGCCGTAAAGGATGAAGGCATTCGTATTCTCCAAAAACATGTAAATAATAAAAATAAAAAAGATTTATTTAATAATAACACACCTTAAGTCAAATGTCAACGGATAAAAATTCATTAAAAGTAGGACTTGTTTTTCCTCATCAATTATTCGAAAATAGTTGGCTTCTAACAGCATGTCATACTATATACCTCGTTGAAGAATGGCTCTACTTTAAACAATACAATTTCCAAAAATCTAAACTTATATTCCATAGGGCTAGTATGAAATACTATGCATCTTATCTTCAATCTCATCATATTAAAGTCAAATACATTGAATCTAATGATGACCATTCTGATATAAGAAAATTAATACCCTATTTGAAATCTATTGGCATTGAAGAATTAGCATACATAACTACTACCGACAATTGGTTGGATCACCGTATAAGCAGAGCATGCGATAAAGTAAATATGGCTTTCCAAAAAATGGAAACACCTATGTTTTTAAACACAACGGAATTCAATTTTGATTTTTTCAAAAACCGAAAAAGGATGTTTCAAACAGATTACTATAAACATCAACGAGTATTGAGAAAAATATTGGTAGAGAATGACAATAGTCCTGTTGGAGGGAAATGGACTTTTGACGATCAAAACCGAATGAAATATCCAAAGGGCAAGGTGCCACCTCAAATAGCAATGCAGAATAAAAATGAATATTACGAGGAAGCTGAAGCTTATATTGAAAAGTACTTCCCCAATAATTATGGGAAAGCCCATTCTCCCCTTATTTATCCAACAACATTTGAAGAAAGTAAAGCATGGCTTCATCATTTTTTTGAAACACGATTTACAGATTTTGGATCCTTTGAAGACGCTATTGTAAGTGAGGAATCTATTCTTCATCATAGTGTACTAAGTCCAATGATGAATGTAGGATTATTGACACCAGATTTTATTCTAAACGAAACCATTGCCTATGCTAAAAAGCACAACATAACTTTGAATTCTAT
>Ga0222712_10002125_pt1 | contig 23236 bp, 2 predicted proteins | sample C33_657DmetaG_FD_165043 | JGI IMG/M metagenome (GOLD analysis project Ga0222712, IMG submission 165043) | Estuarine water microbial communities from San Francisco Bay, California, United States - C33_657D | ecosystem: Environmental > Aquatic > Marine > Unclassified | place: USA: California... | reverse complement strand
GAGGATGAGGGTGCCGGCGCCGGACTTGGCGAGCGAGCCGCCGGTGCCCGAGATATTGCCGGAAAGGGTCTGGTTGGCCGACGTCGAGAAGGCGAGGATGCCGGAATTGGCGATGGTGCCGGAGAAAGCGCCGGAGGCCAGCTGGCCGGAGCCGCCGATCTCGAGCGCGCCGGCGGAGATGGTCAGGTTGCCCGCGGCGGTGTTGACGGCGGTGAGGATGACGCGGCCAGCCCCGGTCTTGGCGAGGGCGGCGTTGCCGGAGAGGACGCCGGAGAGGGTGAGATCGCCGGACCCGCCGAGGCTGGCGCCGGAGGCCAGGGAGATGTCGCCGGAGAGGCTGGCCGCGCCGGCCGCGTCATTGACCAGGGAGCCGGAGAGGGCGACGGCCTCGCCGCCCAAGGCCAGCCCGTTGAGGTCAAGGGTGCCGGCGGTGCCGACGGTCGCGCCGCCGGCGGTGGAGCCGAGGGCGGAGACGTGGCCGAGGCGGAGCGTGCCGCCGAGCACCTGGGTAACGCCGCCGAAGGTGGAGGCGCCGGAGGCGGTGAGGGTGTTGGCGCCGACCTTGACCAAGCCGAGGGAGCCGGCGGCGGTGTCGGCGAGGGCGGCGGCGTAGGCGCGGTCGCCATCCGTGGTGTCGAAGCCCGCGAGCGAGCCGGCGGCGAAATTGCCGGTGGCGAGCGCGGAGGCGAAGGCGGCGTCCGAGACGGTGTTGCCCACGGCGAGGCCGGCGCCGGAGGCGACGCGGAAGGCGCCGGCGGCCCAGGAGGGGAGGGCGGAAAGGGAGGCGGCGGCGAGAACCCCCTCCCGGACCGAGGTGAGCCCGGAGTAGGTGTTGGCGCCCGAGAGGGTCAGGACATTGGCGCCGACCTTGACGAGGCCGAGGGATCCGCGACCGGCGTTGGTGAGGTTGGAGGCGTAGGCGCGGTTGCCGGAGGAGGTGTCGAAGCCGAGGGAGGCGCCGGAGGCGAGGGCCGGGGTGGCGAGGAAAGTGGCAATGTCGGCGTCGGCGAAGCCGTTGCCGAGGGCGAGCGAGGCGCCGGAGGCGACGCTCACGCGACCCGGGGTGCTCCAGCCCGGCAGGGAGGCCGCCGAGGCTACGGCGAGCACGCCGCCCGTGACGGTGGTGGTGCCGGAGTAGGTGTTGGCTCCGGACAGGAACTGGATGCCCGAGCCGATTTTCTCGAGGGAAAGGGTGCCGGAGGTGTTGCGGATGACGCCGGAGAAGGCGCCGGAGGCGTCGCCCGAGCCGACGCGCAGGCGGGGAATGGCGGCGCCGCCCTCGACAACGCCGGCTCCGGAGAGGCCGTTGATGGTCTCGCTGTTGCCGGAAAGGTTGAGGGTGCCGTTGAGGGTGACGCTGCCGAAGCCGCCGCCGTCGGGAAGCTGCTCGTTGGCGGCGAGGCGAATGGCCTGGTTGGTGTCGACGGTCGTGGCGCCGAGGTAGTCGTTGGCCTGACCGGTGAGGTTCTCGAGGACGACCTGCTGGATGGCGGCCGGGGTTATGCTGTTCTGGCGGACCCAGAGCCCCTCGGGACCGGTGATTCGCCCCGAGATGCGGGTGGTGCCGTTGGAATTGCCGGAAAGGGTGACGGGGGCGAGATTGGCGGTGAGCGTCCCGGCGAGAAGGAGGCCGTGGGCGTCGTTGCGGATGGCGCCGGGACGGTCGGTCCCCACGCCGGTGTTGAAGATGATGTCGTTGAGGATGGTGGCGGAGGCGGTCGCGACCAGGATCTGCGCCTTGTCGGCGGCGGACTCGCCGATGGTGATGGTGCCGCGGCCGAACGGGCTGCTGACGATGGCGCCCGCGGAGCCCGTGTTGAAGACAGGGGCGTTGATGGCGAGACGGGTGCCGGTCGCCTGATGGCGGAGGAGGAGGCCGCCGGAGAAGGTGTTGGAGGGGTTGAGGAAGAATTTGTCGCTGTTCGCGTTGGTGACGTCGAGGGCCAGCTTGCGGGTGGCGCCGTCGGCGAACGCGGTGTAGGTGGAGTTGCTGAACCCGGTGAGGCTGAGGGTGCTGGTGCCCGTTCCGGCCGAGTTATCGGTCACGGTGCCGAGCACGCCGCCCGCGCCAAGGTTGGCGACGGTGACGTTCTGGCCGTTGAGGTCGAAGGTGCCGGCGCTGACGTTGAGGGTGGCGCCCGCGGCGACGACGCCGGCGGCGCCGACGCGGACGGCGCCGCCGTTGAGGTTGTAGGTGGTGGCGGCGGCGACGCCGTTGAGGACGAGGGTGCCGCCGGAGACCTGGAGGGTGGCGGAGGCGCTGGTGCCGCCAAGGGTTAGGGTGCCGGCGTTGAGGAAGGTCGTGCCGGTGTAGGTGGCGTTGGCCGAGAGGGTGAGGGCGCCGGTGCCGGCCTTGGTGAGGGCGGTGGCGTTGGCGCCGTTGTTGCCGACGACGGACCCGATGGTGACCCCGCCCGTGTTGTACTGGTGGATGACGAGGTCCTGCGCGCCGCCCGAGCCGGTGCCGCCCGCGAGCGTGCCGCCGGTGACGGAGAAGGCCTCGCTGCCGGTGAAGAGGAGGCCGGCGGCGATGTTGAGCGTGACGCCGGCGTCGATGGTGAGGGACTGGGCGGCGGCGGGCGCCTGGACCTTGAGGGTCTTGACGGTCTGGTTGGCGGCCACGCTGGCCGAGGCGCTGATGCGGGCGTTGGTGGTGGAGACAGCGCCGGCGAGGTCGGCGTAGGTCGCGAGGGCGCCCAGGGTAAAGGGCGAGGTGCCGGAGGCGGTGCCGGCAAAGTCGTAGTTGGCGCCGTCGGTATAGACGAGGCGACCGGAGAAAATGCCGTCGGTGGCGGTGGCGGTCGTGGTGATCGCGAGGGTGCCCGCGCCGGCGGCGGGAGCCAGGCCGACGAGGGCGGAGCCGCCCGCGGCGGTGGCGGTGAGGCCGCCGAGGGTGACGGTGGCCGAGGTGGCGCCGTTGGGATTGACGAGGAGCTGGCCGCCGCCGGCGGCGAGGGTGAGGCCGGCGAAGGTCTGGGCGGTGGCGGAGGCGGCCTTGCCCTTGATGCTGAGGGTGCCGCCGTTGAGCTGGAGGGCGCCGGAGGAACTGAGGAGATTGGTGGGCGTGGCCAGGCCGGTGAAGTCGAGCTCAAGGGTGCCGCCGCCGACCCAGGTGCCGCCGGTGTAGGTGTGGGCGGCGGTGAGGGTCTGGGTGCCGGCGCCAACCTTGTCCAGACGCACACCGCCAACGCCTCCATTGGTGGTGACAGCGGCGTTGGTGGCGTTGTTGCGGATGACGCCCGAGAATGTGCCGGTCCCGGAATTGTTGCCAATGACCAGGCGCTCGAAGCCATTGACGCCGGTTGAGGTGGAGGCGGCAGGCTGCCCATAGCTGTTCTGGACAAAGCCGGAGCCGCTGAGGACATCGAGGAACACCGCATCCGCAAGCAGGTCAAGGATGGCTCCCGAGGAAATGGAGACATCGGCCCGGTTGGCAGCCCAGTTGACCGCGTTGTTTCCATTCTGCAAGGTGCCGGCCTGGAGGTTGATCGTGCCGGTGGCCTGGATGAGCTGGCTGCTGTTGAGCGTGAGGGTGGCGGAGCCGGACTTATTGTAGGTGCCGGAACCGCCGAGCGCGGCGGGAGTGGACCAGGCGTTGGCGTTGTCGAGGGTGACCGTCGCCTGGTTGTTGATCGGGCTGGCAAACGACGCGTTGTTGGCGGCGAAGGAGAGGCGCAGGGTGCCGCCGGTGACGGTGGTCATCCCCGTGTAGGAAACGTTCTCGCCGTGCAGCGACTGCGTGCCCGAGCCGGTCTTATTGAGGAAGAGCGTGTTGGTCGAGCCGGTGCCGGTATCACGTAGGTAGCTGTTGAAGACGTAGCTGCCGGAACCGGCCAGGGTCAGGGTCGCCGGGGCCCCCGCCACGCCGTCCGTCTGGCTGTTTTGCACGATCAGACCTCCGCGGGTGGTGGCGGTGCCCGTGATGATGCCCGCCGCCACCTGGTTGTTGCCGTAGAGCTCGAAGCGATTCCAAGACCCGCTTGCGCTGGTGCTGCTGAGCTCGACGGTGGCGAGGAGCTGATTGGCGCGGGACGTGCGGATACCCGTGCCATCGCCGCCGGTCATGACCACGTTGCCGAGGATGGTCGGACCGCCGCCGCCGAGCCAGAGCACGCCGTTGCTGACAGTCGCGCCTCCGGAAAGAGCCGAGGCGCCGTTGAGGGTGAAGGTTCCGGTGCCGATCTTGGAAAGCGCGCCGGTGCCGATGAGGGTGCCGTCGAACACGCTGGTGAGGTTGTTGCCGCCGACGGTCAAGGAATTGGCACCGAGGTCGACGGCATCGGAACCCTGGAGGCCGCCCAAGATGTAGGTGTTGGTCCCGGAGGCGGTGAAGGCGAGACGCTGGGCGCCGGAGGCGCCGACATCGACCAAGGCCCACTGGGCGGCGTTGGCCGAGCCGAGCGCGAGCGCGCCCTCGGCGACCTGAATGGTGCCGGTGGGGCTTTGGGAGGCGTGGGAAAGGGTGAGGGTGCCGATGCCCGACTTGACCAAGGTGCCGGCGCCGGTGATGCCGCCGCTGAGAGTCTGGTTGGCGGAGGTGGCGACGGTGAGGGTGGCGCCGGCGGCGAGGGTGATGGCGCCCGAATAGGCGCCCGCGCCGAGGGTGGAGGAGCCGAGGACAAGGTTGCCCGCGTTGATCGCGAGCGGCCCGGTGAAGGTCCCTCCGGAGGCAAGGGTAAGGGTGTTGGCGCCGTTCTTGGCCAGGCCAAGGCCGCCGGAGAGGGAGCCGGCGAGCGTGCGATCGCCCAGGGAGGTGTCGAGGCCGATGAAGCCGCCGGCGGCGACGGTGGTGGCGGCCGCGGCGGCGAGGAAATCGACCTCGGCGACGCCGTTGCCGAAGGCGAGGGTGGCGCCGGAGGCGACGCTGTTGCGACCGGCGACGGCGGATTCGGGAAGGGCGTCGAGATTGGCAACCAGCGCGGTGCCCGCGCTGACAGCCAAGCCTCCGCTGAAGCTGTTGGAGCCGGAGAGGGTGAGGGTGTTGGCGCCAAGCTTGGCGAGGGTGTAGGCGCCGGAAAGATTGCCGGCGTAAGTCCGGTTCGCGACGGAGGTGTCGATTCCCAGCACGGCGCCGGCCGCCCAGCTGGTGGCGGTGGCGATGGCGGCCACATCGGCGTCGGCGACGCCGTTGGCGAGGGCGAGCGTGGCGCCGGAGGCGACGCTGTTGCGACCGGCGGTCTCTAGCCCGGGAAGGGCGGAGCCGGAGGCGACGGCGAGCGTGCCGGCGTTGACGACGACGCCCCCGGAGAAGGTGTTGGCGCCCGAGAGGGTGAGGGTACCGGAGCCGACCTTGGTCAGGGAACCGGACCCGGAGAGGCTGCCGGAGTAGGCGGTGGTGCCATTGTTGCGGCCGACGGTCAGAGCGACAGCCTCGGGAGTACCGGCGTTGTTCTGGAGGGCGAGGCTCACCGAGCCCCCGATCGAGCCGAAGGTCGCGGTTGTCACACCGGCTCCAAAGACGACCGTGCCGGCGTTGAGCGTGACAGTGGAGGATTGAAGGGCTGAGCCGTTGGCGAGAGCCAAGCCGCCGGCCGAAAGGGTGAAGGTGCCGGTGTGGTTGCCGGTGCCGGCGAGGGTGAGGGTGCCCGTGCCGGACTTGGTGAGGTTGCCGCCGCCGGAGATGACGCCGGAGTAGGTCGTGCTGGAGTTGAGGCCGCCGACGGTGAGGGTCCCGCCGTTGAGCGCGAGGTTGCCGCCGGAGGCGCCGCCTCCGGCGAGAGAGCCGATGGAGGAGTCGCGAGAGACGATGAGGCCCGCGCCCGTGATGTTGGAAAGGGCTACCGCGGTCGAGGCGGCGGTCACGCCCGAGCCGCCGTTACCGCCGCCGAAGTTAAGGAAGCCGGCGTCGACCTGAATCTGCCCTGCGGTGACCGTGGTGGTGGCGAGCGAGATGGTGTTTGCCCCGGTTTTTGTCAGGGTGAAGCCGGCCAGGTCGAGGTTGGTGGCGCCGTAGGCATTGGCCAGCAGCGCCCAGTTGAAACTGCCGCCGATGGAAGCGTTGGCCGAGAGGCGGATGTTGGAAAGCTGGGCGATGCCGGTGCCGACGGGGGCGCCGTTGTTGGTGAGGGCGCCGGTGCCGCCGACGCCGGTGCCGGCGATGGTGTAGCCGAACTGGCCGGCGGAGCCGTTGATGTCCACGGCGGCGCCGTCGGCGACGGTCACCTTGGTGTTGGCGGTGTTGGCGGTGCCGAAGGAAGTGCCTCGGATGGTGCCGGCGGAAACCAGGACGTTGCCGGTGAAGGTGTTGACCCCGGCGAGGGTGAGGGTGCCGGTGCCGACCTTGGTGAGGGAGCCGGCGCCGCTGAGGACGCCGGTGTAGACGGTGTCGGTGTTGGCGGATCCGACGGTGAGGGCGACGGCGGCGGGCGTGCCGGCGTTGTTCTGTAGGGCTAGGTTGACAGAGCCGGCGAGGCCGCCGAAGGCGAAGGCGTTGCCGGAGACGGAGCTGTCGAAGACGATCGAGCCGCCGCGGAGGGTCAGCACGCTGCCGCGGAGGGCGTTCTGGTGGGAGAGGCGGAGGTTGCCCGAGTAGACGGTGGTGCCGCCGGAGAAGTTGTTGTCGCCCGAGACGACGAGGGTGTTGGTCGCGGCGGTGTCGGTGTCGAGGACGGCGAGGCCCATCGTGCCGGTGAGGGCGGAGGACCAGGTGCGGTCGGCCGTGGCGACGTCGAACCCGATGGCGCCGCCGGAGGCGAAATTGCCGGTGGCGAGCATCGTGGCCACGTCGGCGTCGGACACGCCCGAGCCGACGGCGAGGGCGCCGCCGTTGCGCACGACGACCCGGCCGGCGGTGCCCCACCCGGGCAGGGCCGAGGTGGCGTTGATGGCGAGGACGCCGGCGTTGACCGTGGTGGTGCCGCCGTAGGTGTTAGTCCCGCTCAGGCGGAGGATGCCGTCGCCCTGCTTGGTGAAGCCGCGGTTGGCGCCGGCGTCGCCGATGGCGCCCCCGACGGTGAGGGTGCCGGCCGAGACGCCGACCGAGACGTCGGCCCCGAGGGTGACGGCGCCGGTGCCGAGGTTGAGCGACTGGGTGCCGGCGAAGCCGAAGGATCCGTTCCAGGCTTGGGCGTTGTTGGTCGAGAGCGTGAGATTGGCGACGGAGCTGTCGAGGGCGCCTCCGCCGAGGGTGAGGGTGCCGGATCCGAGGGCGGCGGCGTTGCCGAGGGAGAGGGTGCCGCGGGAGACGGTCACACCGCCGTCGAAGGTGTTGGCGCCGGTGAGCGAGAGCGTGCCGTAGCCGGTCTTGGTCAGGCTGCGGCCGGCGCCGGAGACGACGCCGGAGAGCGCGAGGGTGGGCTGGGGCGCCTGGACGTCGAAGGTGGCGTTGGCAGCGAGCGAGACGCCGCCGGAAAGGGTGAGCCCGGTGACGCCCTCGAAGTCGACCTCGCCGTTGACCGAGACGGCGTTGGCGACGGTGTGGGCGCCGGTTGACTGGAGGCGGGCGCCGGAGGCCAGGGTGAGGGTGCCGGTGCCGAGGGGCCCGCTGGTGACGGCGCCGGTCGAGCTGGCGCCGATGGCCAAGCCGGTGCCCGCGGCGACGGAGTAGCCGCCGGTGAAGGTGCTGGCGCCGGAGAGCTGGAGCACCCCCCCGCCGTTCACGGTAAGCACACCGGCGTTCTGGACGACGCCCGACAGGTGGAGGTTGGGCAGGTAGGGGGCGAAATCCTTGCCGTCGTAGGCGAGCGAGTTGACGGTGATGGTCTTGGCCGCGCCGGCGAAGTCCAGGGTGCTCGAGACGGTAGAGATGCTGGAGAGGTTGTAGCCGGTGGCGATGATGGCGGTGTCGCCGGAGAGGTTGAGGGTGGTGCCGCCGGAGACCGTGGGGGTGCCGGTGCCGCCGGTGTTGTTGAAGACCAGCTGCTGGAGGGTGTTGACCCCGGCGAGGGTAAGCTGGGCGGGGCCGTTGAGGGTGACGGTGTTGGCGGCGGCGATCTGCCCGCCGTTGGTGACGACGGTGAGGGCGCCGCCGTTGAGGGTCACGCCGCCGGCGGGCAGGACGACGGTGCCCACGCTGCCGCCGAGCTGGACCTGGCCGCCGTTGATGATGGTGCCGCCCGTGTAGGTGTTGGCGGAGGTGAGGGTGAGATAATTGCCGGACCCAACACCGTCGCCGGAGGACACAATCAGGCGCGTGGCGCCGGCGGGACCGTCCTGGATGACCGAGGAGATGGTGGCCAGGCGGCTGGTGCCGGCGTAATTGAGCTTGTGGATGTAGAGGTCGGAGGTGCCCGACTGGAGGAAGCCGCCGGTGAAGGTGATGTTCGTGTTGTCGTTGCCCGTGGAGAGGCCGAGGAAACCGGAGGTGAGGGTCAGGGTGTTGGCGCCAAGCGTGAGCGTCGGGCTGGAATTCCCGTAGTTCCACATCAGCGCGTTGACCGAGGTGTTGGCGGTGAGGGTCTGGTTGGCGGTCGAGCCGGTCTTGACGTTAAGCGTCGGGTTGAGGCCCGAGGACAGGGCGGTGGCCCCGTAGTTCGGGAAGCCGGCGGCGCCGAGGTAGCCGAAGCTGCGGCCGTCGACGTAACCCACCATCTCGCGCCCGTAGACGAGGTAGGGAACGACGCCGTTGATGGCGCCGACGGAATTGCCGACCACGCGGAGGCGGGTGCTGTTGCCGAGCTGGCCCGCGACGGTGTCGATGTTGGCCACGCCGCCGGTGGCGGTGAGGGAGGAGAAGACCATCTCCGCCGAGTTCACCCCGGTGCCGCCGGCGGTCATGTAGAGGTTGTTCCAGCCCTGGGCCAGGTTGACGGCGCCGAAGGTCTCGGCGGAGGCGGTCTGAGCGCGGCCGTTGAACTCGATGCCGCCGCCGCGGAGAGTGACGCTGGCGCCGTCGTTGAGGCGGTTGGCAAGGTCGCGCGACCCGGTGTTACGGATGTAGAGGCGGCCGCCGTAGTTGAGATCCACGCCGGAGGTGCCGGAGAGCCTGCCGTCGTCGTTGAGGACGAAGAGGTTGTTCAGGATGGCGGTCCGGCCGGTGTAGGTGTTGTCCGAGTAGAGGTAACGGGTGCGCGTGCCGGCCTGGACAACAGCCAGGTTGCCGGTGATGCGGACGCCGGGGAAAAGGTCGCCGGAGCCGCTGGTGCTGTTGGTGACGAAGAGCGCCTTGGTCGCGGAGGTGTTGGTGAGCTCGCCGGCGACACCGGCGTACTGGTTGTTGGAGGGGGACTGGAACAGGCCCACCGTCTGGGAGGTCCCCTGGAGGTCGAGGGTCGCCCCGTGGGCGATCGAGAGATTCTGCGTGCTGCCGCCGACGCCCTGTCCGGGATAGAGGACGTTGTCAGCCAGCAGGTTGGTCGTGCCCCCGTTGAAGATGTACCAGTTGGCGGTCGAGTAGACGGGGGCGGCGATGTTGAGCGTGCCGCCGAGCGCCTTGGTGATGATGTTGGAGGTGTTGACCGCACCCTCCAGGTTGAGGGTGGATCCGGAAGCCACCCCGATCCAGATCTCGTTGGCGCCGCCCTGGATGAAGGAGCCGGCCGCGAGGGTGCTGGTGCCCCCAGTGGCGAGGAGGCCGCCGGAATTCAGGGTGAGCGCGGCGCCGGAGCCGCCCAGGACGAGATTGCCGCCGGTGAGCTTGAGGGCGTTGACGGTGCGATTGGCGCCGAGGGTTGCGGAGGCGGAGAGCTGGAGGGTGGGCGTCCAGGCGGCGGCGGGTGAGACGCCCGGCGCCGAGAGGTTGTTGAGATCGGCGGTGTCGTAACCCTGGAAGGCGCGGATGGAGCCGTTGGAATACTGGGCGAAGTTGGCGCCGAGACTGTCGATGACGAAGGTGCGGGAAAGGAAGGCCTGGCCGGGAGCCGAGGTGGCGGAGCCAGGCAGGGCATCGCGGAAACGGACGGTATTGGCAGCGGTCCCGAAGTTGGCCCCGGTGCCGGCGGACACGAAGACAAGGCTGCCGCCGCCGTTGGGGATGTTGTTCGAAAGGGAGGAGAAGGACAGCAGGCTGTCCTGGGCGGTGGTGTCGACCTGGATGCGGGTATAGCCATGGGCCGCGGTGAGAGCGCCGAGCGTCTCGAGGTTGGCGGAGGAGGCGCTGTTGACCAGGCGCAGGGTGGCGTCGCGGCCGATGAACGCGGCGGCGCCGCCGAGACGGTTGGCGAGGTTGGTGCCGGAGTTGTCAACGGCGAGGGTGTCGCCCCCGCGGACATTGATGTTTCCGGCGGTCCAGCCGGAGCCGAAGGATCCTGCGCCGGAGAGGGTCAGGGTGCCGCCGCCGCCGAAAAGGTACAGGCCGGTGCCGGTGAAGGCCGGCAGGGCGCTGGTCACGTTGAGATTGCCGGAACCCAGCTTGTAAAGGCCGGTGGCGGCGTTGACCGAGGTGCCGGAAATGTTGACGGTGCCGGCGCCAAGGACGCTGAGGATATGGCCGGTGAGGCGGAGGTTGCCGGCGAGGTTGAGGGTGGCGCCGGAAGCAGCGCCGACGCCTGAGTCCTGGCGGATATTGTACTCGCCGGAGAGCGTGGCGGAACCGATGCTTACGAAAAGATTGCCGAGCCCGTGGCCGTGGTAGAGGCCCTGGTTCGAATTGCCGTTGATGATGTTCCCGACGAAGGTCGCGGCGAGGTTGACGCCGTCCGCAAGCTCGACCGCCGCGCCTTGGTAGTTGTTGACGACAACGACGTTGGAGGCGGAGAGAGCGGAGGAGGAGTCGATGCGGAGGGTGCCGGCGTCGACGCGGATGCCGCCGGTGAAGGAAGCGGGGTCGTTGAGCTGGTTGAGGGCGCCCGACCAGGCGGGGGCGGTGATGGCGCCGAGGGCGAGCGTGCCGTTGTCGGACTTGACGACCAAGGTGGAGGCGGTGGCATCGAGGAAGGTGCCCGTGAAGCTGAAGGTGTTGCCCGAGGTGACCTGGATGTTGGTGGTGGAGGCGCCGGCGGCGAGATCGAGCGAACGGGCGGATGAGAAGGTGCCGGTGGCCCGGAAGGTGGATCCGCTGCTGAGGACGAGCTGGTTGGATGCGTTGCCCAGGGCGCCGTCGGAGGAGGCGGCGAGGGTGCCGGACGCGACGAGGAGGTTGCCGGAAAAGGTGTTGCCGGCGTTGGTGAGCTCGAGCGTGCCCGGGCCGCTGAAGACAGGGGCGGCGGCGCCGGAGACGACGCCGGAGAGGACGAGGCCGCGCGCAAGGCTCGAGTCGCCGGCGGAGCCGATGCTGAGCGAACGGGCCGCGGCGGCGTCGAAGGCGCCACCGAGCACGAGTTGGCCGGCGAGGACGCTGACCGAGCCGGAGAAGCCGGAGGCGTCGGCGAGGGTGAGGTTGCCGGTGCCGACCTTGGTGAAGGAGCCGGTGCCGACGACGGCGCCGGCCGCGGCGGTGTCGGAGGTCTGGTTGACCACAAGGCCGACCGCGCCGAGGTCGAGGGTCGATCCGGCGGCGGTGGTCAGGCTCCCGACAACGGGAGCGGAGCGGAGAAGGGCGTTGGGCAGGGCGACCTTGGCCTGGCCGGGGGCGGCGTAGTTGGCGTAGAGACCGAAACCGCCGCTGGCGTTGTAATAGGCCGCGACGATGTCGTGCCAGCCGACGGCGAGCTGGATGGTTCCGGAACGCTCGGTGACACCTTGGTCGAAGTTGTTGCTAACGACCTCGGTGCCGTTGATCCAAAGCTTCGAGCCGTCGTCGGAGGCGGTGAAGAAGGTGTAGGTGCCGGCGGTCTCTGCGTAGAACTGACCGGTCCAGCGGGCGACGAAGCTGCCGGCGGCGTTGTAAGGGGCAGGGAAGCCGCTGCCGTTGGAGGCGAAGTCAAAGGAGGCCCCGCGGCTGGCGCTCGACTGCGCGACGGTGACGGAGGTATCGAGGATCTTGGCGTTGACCGTGGCCAAGGAGGTGAGGTTGCCGCTGTTGCCGCCCCCGCCGTTGGCGCTGTAGAGACCCGCCAAGCCGGCGGCGTGCTGGACGGTGATGGTCGCGCCGGTCTCGGCGACAAGGACTCCGGAGAGGCCGGACTGAAGCGCCAAGGTGCCGCCCGAGACGACGACCGCCCCGGCGTTGGTGTGGACGCTGCCGCCGAGGGTGAGGGTGCCGGTGCCGGCCTTGATCAGCGAGCCGGCGCCGGAGAGGGTGCCTGTGTAGGTGGTGGAGGCGTTGTTGGCGCCGACGGTGAGGGCGACGGCGGCCGGGGTGCCGGCGTTGTTCTGGAGGGCGAGATTGCCGGAGCCGGCGAGGCCGCCGAGGGTGAAGGCGTTGCCCGTGACGGCGCTGTCGAAGGCGAGCGCCCCGCCGGCAAGAACGGCGGTGCTGGTGGCGAGGGCGTCGGCCCGGGCGAGGCGGGTGGTGCCCGCGTGCAGCGTGGTGGCGCCCGTGTGGGTGTTGGCCCCGCCTAGGACGAGGGTGTTGGCGCCGACCTTGACGAGGCCGAGGGATCCGGCGGCGGTGTTGGCGAGGGCGGAGGAAAGGGTGCGGTCGCCGGCGGAGGTGTCGAACCCGACGGCGGCGCCGGCGGCGAGGTTGCCGGTGCCGATCAGGGTGGACAGGTTGGCGTCGGTGACGGCGTTGGCGACCGCGAGGGCGGCCCCGGACGCGACGGACCAGCGGCCGGCGGTGTCCCAACCTGGGAGCGACGAGGTGCCGGCGATGGAGAGGACGCCGGCGCCGACGGCTGTGTTGCCGGAATAGGTGTTGGTGCCGGCGAGGGAAAGCAGGCCCTCGCCCGCCTTGACCAGGCCGCCGGAGCCGGTGATGGCCCCGGAGAGCGCGCCGTCGAGCGCGCCGGTGCCGCGGGCGACCCGGACGGTGCGGTCGGCCGAGCCGAGGTTGACGGGGTTGGCGAGGGTGACCGTGTTGTTGGAGAGGGCGTGCCCGAGGAGCAGCTCGCCGCCGCTGGGAATGAACGAGCCGGAGCCCCAGGTGACCTGGGCCGCGGCGCCGCCGAGGTTGACGGTGCGGGCGGCGCCGGTGGCGGCGAAGCCGCCGGAGCCGGCGAAGGCAACCTGCCCCGCCCCGGTGCCGAGGGCGCGGGAGAAATCGCCGGCGGCGAGGTCGATGACCCCGCCGTTGAGGGTAAGCGCGCCGGTGCCTCCGGTGGCGCCGATGCCGCCGGCGAGGGAGGTGGCGTTGGAGAGGCGGAGCGCGCCGCCCGTGACAGTGACGAGGCCGGTGTTGGTGTTGGCGGCGCTGAGGTTGACCGCGCCGGCGCCGGAGACGGTGAGGCGGCCGGTGCCGGAGAAGGCGCCGGAGAAGGCGAGGGTGCGGGCGGCGCCGGTGACGGCGTCGGTCGTGTCGATGGTGAGCCCGGTTGCGGCATCGGTCAGCGAGATGGTCTTGGCGGTCGACCAATCGGCGAGGGCGCCGAGGGTGGCGGCTCCCGCGGTGAAGGTCTCGCTGGTGTTGTTGGCGACGATGCCGCCGGCGCCGATGTTGAGCCGGCCGCCGGTCAGGTTGTAGGTGGCGGCGCCGTTTTTGCCGGTGTTGAAGTTGATGCCCCGGAGATTGGCCGTGCCGCCCGACTGGTTGAAGACGGCCGAGCCGTCCCAGTGAAGGAGGACGTCGGTGTTGAGGACGTTGAGCGTGCCGTTGGATAGGTTATAGGTGGCGTTGGCGCCGCTTTGCCCCCAGTGGTTGAGCAGGAAGGAGGTGCTGGTGGCCACGCTGTTGGCGGTGCCGGTGATGGTGAGGGTGCCGCCGGACTGGTTGATGACGGTCACCCTCCCCGATTCATTGGAGCCAACGAGGCCGTCGAGGGTGACATTGCCCCCGGTGATGGCCAAGGTGCCGGTGTTGAGATCGGCGCGCGCGCCGTTGGCGACGACGGTTCCCCCCGAGATGGTGATGCGGCCGCCGCCGTCGACGAAAAGGTGCGACATGCCATGGACACCCGAGGCGATCTCCACCGACCCCGCGGTCCCCATCGACAGGCGGCCGGAAAGGCTGAGATTGGCACCGATGACATCGGTGCCGGTGGCGTGGTTGAAGGAGAGCCCGGTGGCGACCAGGGTGCCGTTGCGGATGGCGGAACCGGAGGCGGGAAGGGCGTTGACGGTGACGGCGCCGAAGGTGGAGGTGCCACCGCCAAGGTCGAGGAAGGCTCCGCCCGAAAGGGTCAGGTTGCCGCCGCCGGTGATGCTCGCCCCGGAGGCGAGGGCCAGGTTGCCGCCGGAGACGGTGGTGGCGCCGGTGTAGGTGTTGGCCCCGCTGAGGGTGAGGGTGTTGGCGCCGATCTTGACCAAGCCGACGGCGCCTCCGTTGGCGCCGGTGGAGTTGGTCAGCGCGGTCTGCAGGGTGAAGGAGCCCGGTTGGGTGTCGAACCCGAGGAGGGAGCCGGCGCGCAGGCCGGTGACGCCGCTGGCGTCGTAAAGCGAGGGCAGGAGGGTCGCGAGGTCGGCGTTGGTGAAGTCCCCCGGGGCCGCGACCTCGAGCATGAGGGTGGCGCCGGAGCGAACCTGCGTGTTGGCGGCGTTGGCGAGGGCGGTGCGCGAGGCGAGCTCGAGGGTGCCCTCGACGACGGTGGTCAGGCCGGTGTAGGTGTTGGAGCCGGAGAGGGTAAGGGTGTTGGCGTAGAGCTTCGAGACGGCGAGGGGGCCGTTGGGACCGTCCGCGAGGACGGCCGCGAAGGCACGGTTGCCATCGGTCGTGTCAAAACCGAGGGTCGCTCCCACCGCCAGGTTTCCGGTGGCCAACAGGGACTGGGCCTGGGAATCGGTGAAGGTGTTGCCAACGGCGAGGGTTGTGCCGGAGGCGGCGGTCCAGCGTCCCGCGACGTTCCACCCCGGCAGCGCGGAGACGGAGCCGACGGCGAGGGTGCCGGCGGAGACCGTGGTGTTGCCGGCGTAGGTGTTGACGCCGGTGAGGCGCAGGGTGCCAGCGCCGAGCTTGGTGACGCCTCCGGAGCCGACACCGTCGGCGTTGAGGCCCTGGGCGATGGTGGCGGTGAAGCCGCCGGAGTCGAGAACCGCCCCGCCGGCTCGGATGACGGTGGCGACGCCGGCGAGGAGGTTGGAGGTGTTGGAGTTGGCGCGCAGCGTGCCGCCATCGAAGATGGCGACGGCGGTTCCATTGCCGCGGTTGACGGTGTTGGCGACGAGCGTGCCGCCGGAAAGGAGGGTCAAGGTGCCGCTGGAATAGCGGCTGGTGCTCGCGAGCTGGACCTGGTTGATGTTGGCGACGGCGGGGCCGGCGCCCCCCCCGATGGTGAGGAAGCCGCTCGAGTAGCCGTTCTGGCCCACGCGCATCGTGTCCGCGGACTGGTTGAACGTCCCTCCGGTGATGATGAGGGAGGCGCTGTAGGGGCCGGCCCCGCCATTGCCGACATAGGAACCGTTGGTGACGTTCGCGTTGACGGTGCCTCCGGTCTGCAGGAAAACGACATCCTGGCTGTTGTCGCCGAGGGTGAAATAGTTGCTGGGGCTGATGTTCAGCACCCCCTCGGCCATGGTGAAGTTGCCGCCGGAATCAGAGCCGACGTTGAAGCGCGCGCTGGCGCCGGCGTAGTTGTTTCCGACGGTGAGCGTGCCCGCCCCGGTCTTGGTCAGGCCGCCGGAACCGCTCCAGGAACCGCCCTGGAGGGCGAGGGTGCCCCCGGCGTCGACCTGGATGACGTTGCCGGATCCCGTGAGGGCTAGGGTGCGGGCGGCCGACGTGCCGGAGGTGCCGATGAAGCGCAGGGTGCCTCCGGCGAGGGAGAGGGAGGTGCCGATGCCCAGGTTGCTCGAGCCGCTGTCGGCGAGGGTGGAGAAGGCGAGCGTGCCGCCGGCGACATGGACGGAGCCGGTGAAGGTGCTGGCGCCCGCGACGTAGAGGGTGCCGGAACCGGTCTTGACCAAGCCGAGGGCGCCCGCGGCGGTGTTGGCGAGGATGGGCCCGTAGGTGCGGTCGCCGGCGGAGGTGTCGAAGCCGATGCGGGAACCGGCGGCGAAGTTGCCGGTGCCGAGCATGGTGGTGAGCTGGCCCTCGGTGACGAGGTTGCCGACGGCGATCCCAGCGCCGCTGGCGACGCTGAACCCGCCGGCTCGATTCCAGCCGGGGAGGGCGTCGACGGACTCGACGACCAGGGTGCCGGCGCTGACGGTGGTGGCGCCGGTGTAGGAGTTGACACCGGTGAGCGAGAGGACGCCCGCGGTGGTCTTGGCGATTCCCCCGTTCCCGCCGAGCGCGACGCCGAGGGTGCCGGCTTGGCCGGCGACGGCGGTCGAGGTGACAAGCCTCCCGTCAACCAGGCTGCCGCCCGCGACGGTGACGGCGCCGGCGGCGGCGATCGTGGAGCCGGCGAGGTCGAGGGTGCCGCCGAAGGCGCCGATGGGGCCGGTGAAGGCCGAGGAGCCGGAGAGGATGAGGGTGTTGGCGCCGACCTTGGAGATGCCGACGGCGCCGGAGAGGGCGCCGGCGTAGGTGCGGTCGCCGGACTGGGTGTCGAAGCCGATGTAGGAGCCGGCGGCGAAGTTGGCCGACAGGCCGCGCATGGTCTCGAACTGGGCGTCGGTGACCAAGTTGCCGACCGCGAGCGTGGCGCCGGCGGAGACGGACCAGCGCGAGGCGGTGTTCCAGCCGGGGAGCGACCCGGTGGAGGCGATGGAGAGGGCGCCGGCGGTGATGGCGGCGTTGGACGACCAGGTGTTGGCGCCGGTGAGGCGGAGGGTGCCGGCGCCGGCCTTGGAGAAGATGCCGGATCCGGAGATGGCGCCGGCGAAGGCGGTGTCAGACGCCGAGCTGAACTGGGCGGTGCCGCCGGAGATGGCGAAGGCGCCGGTGTAGTTGGCGAAGTCGCCCGAGAAGACGGTGGTGCTCGTGTTGCTCTTGGAGAGCGCGCCCGATCCGGAGAAGGAGTTGCTGACCGCGGTCAGGTTGTTGAGGATGACGGAGCCGGTGGCGCCGGTGAGGTTGAGGCGACCGGTGCCCGCGATATTGCGGGTGAAGGTGACGTTGAAGCCGTTGGCGTTGAGGGCGGTGACGCCCTCGCCGGCGGCGGCCACGTGCATGAACGGGGTCCAGTTGCCGGTCGCGGTGGCGCGCATCGTGCCGCCGGTGGCGTAGAGGTAGAGGCCGCGGTCGCCCCAGCCGCCGCCTCCGCCGTTGGCGGTGCTGCCGAGCGAGAGCGTGCCGCCTTGGAGGGCATAGAGGCTGATGCCGCTCTCGCCGCCCTCGTTCGAGCCCGACTCGGTCTGGCCGGTCGCCAGGCGACCGAAGGTGGCGGTGCCGCCAGCCTGGAGGAAGCTGAACTGGGCGTCGCGGTTGTCCTGACCCTGGCTGGTGGCGGTGAGGGAGCCGCCGATCATCATCCCGACGCCCTGCGTGCCGATGTTGATCGGGGTGAAGCGAACCGTGCCGTAGGTTCCGGAGAAGCCGTGGGCGAGGATGGCCCCGGAACTCTCGCCGATGGTGAGGATGGAGCCGGATGATCCGGCGGCAGCCAGGGTGGAGCCCGTGCCGAGGACGAGAACGGACGAGGCGCCGGTGACGGCGCCGGTCTGGACGAAGGGAGCGGCGACGCTGCCGGCGAGAGTGAGGGTGTTGGAGCCCGAGATGGAGATGGCGTTGCCGACGCCGACGCCGGCGGAGCCGTTGGAACCGAGGGTGGCGGAGCCGTTGACGGTGATGGCGGCGGCGCCAAGGGCGCCGGGGTTGTGGCGGATGTAGAGCCCGCCACCGGTCAGCGTGACCGCGCCGAGGCCCGAGACGCCCTGGGTGTCGATGACGGTGGTTCCGAGGAGATTGGCGAAGGTGCCGGTGAATCCGGAGAGGTCGCCGACGAGATTGAGGGTGCCGGAGTCGGTGCGGCTGAGGGTGCCGGAGCCGGTGAGGGCGCCGGCGAGGCTGAGCGTGGTGCTGCCGAACAGGCGAACCGTGCCGCCGGTGGAGGCGACCTCGATGGCGCGGCCGAGGTTCAGCGTGCCGGAATTGTGCAGGAGACCGCCGCCATTGGCGAAACGGAGCGAGTTGGCGGCGTTGCCGAAGCCGGAAGCGGCCAAGACCAGGCCGTCGGACAAGGTGACGGTGCCGGTGAAGGTGTTGGCCCCGGAGAGGCTGACGTAGGTGGAGGACCCGCCGCCGCTGGCGGAGAGGTCGCCGTGGGCCTTGACGGTCAGGTTGCCGTTGCCGGAGATGACGCCGGCGTAGGTGACGCCCAGGCCGGTGGTGTCGGCGACCGAGGAGGTGTCGAGCGTGCCGCCGCCGGCGCCGAGGGTGATGCCGCGGTTGGCGGAGAGGGTCTGGTTGCCGGCGGTGAGGATGAGGGCGCCGCCGTCGAGCGTGAGGGCGTCGGCGGTGGCGGTGGCAGGGGTGGCGCCGAGGCCGGATTCGGCGGCGATGGAGATCGCGCCGCCGGTGACGGCGACCTTGCCCGAGAAGGTGTTGGCGCCGGAGAGGGTGAGCGTGCCGGTGCCGGACTTGGAGAGGCCGCCGGTACCCGAGAGGACGCCGGCGTAGGTCGTGGAGGCGTTGTTGCCGCCGACCGCGATCGCGCTGGCGCCGAGGGCAAGGTTGCGCGTGCCGGAAAGGCCTCCGAGCTGGTAGGTGCCGTCGCTGGCGAAGGCGAGCGTCCCGGCGCCGCCGGCGGCGAGGTCGAGGGTGGAGCCGGCAAGGGCCGAGGCGTTGGCGAGGACAAGCGAGCCGGCGGCGAGGGCGGTGGTGCCGGTGAAGGTGTTGGCGCCGGAGAGGGTGAGGGTGCCGGTGCCGGACTTCGAGATGCCACCGGTGCCCGAGAGGATGCCGGAAAGGGAGGCATCGCCGTCGCCCGAGAGGGAAAGGAGCCTGCCGCCGTTGGCAATGTTGCCGGAGACGGTGAGCGTCTTGCCGGGATTGACGGACCAAGTCTGGTCGCCGGTGAAGGCAAGGAGGGCCGAGACGGTGGCGCTGCCTTCCGCGGTGATGCCGGCGGACAGGCTGAGCGTGTGGATGGGATTGGCCGAGGCGGCGAGGGTGAAGCCATCGACCTTGAAGATCAGGCTGGTCGCGGTGATGGCGTCGCCCAGGGTGACGGTAGCGGGGACGAATTGCGGGTCCAGCGGATCGCCGTCGAAGGTGGCGGATCCGGGATCGGCGCTGTCCCACGTGCCGGAACCGCCGCCGAGCAGGTCATCGATCCAGGATGCGGTCGTCAGATCCCACGTCCCGGATCCACCGAAATTGACGCCATCGGCCGCCCAATTCAGGTCAACCGCCTGGGCCCGCGGCGAAATGCCCATGGCGGCGGCGGCAGCCAAAAAGGCTACGCGGAGCGCTTGGGGGCGACGGGGCATAGGGGTGGGCCGACGGGGAGGGTCGGCACTGGGGTGATGCATCTGATAATCCCCCAAATCCGAGAGGGAGCAAGCGCTTGCTAAAACTTAGTCGGAAAAGTTTTCCACATTGGGAAAGCGCTTACGCACGAAGAATTGTCAAATTTCTGTAAATGGCCTAATTTCCAGGAGAAACAGAGAAAATCAAGTGTTTTAAGGTATTGATGATTAGCAGTTTGTGTAACTATGTTCCCAGCGTCGCGCCGCCGTCGGCGACGAGGTCGTGCCCCGTGATCCACCGGGCGCCGTCGGAGAGGAGGAAGGCCACGGGGGCGGCGATGTCGGCTGGTTGGCCGATGCCGATTGGGTAGGTCTTCTCGTAGGCCTCAAGGGCGGCGGGGGTCATGGTTTTCCTAACCTCCTCGTACATGCCGGCGGCGACGAGGCCGGGAGAGACGGCGTTGACGCGGATGCGGCGGGGGGCGAGCTCGAGGGCGAGGGTGCGCATGAGGCCGTTGAGGCCGGATTTGCTGGCGCCGTAGGCGGCGTTGCCGGGAGAGCCGCGGCTGGCGATGGAGCTGATGAGGACGACCGAGGCGCCGTCCCTGAGCTTGCCGGAGCGAAGGAGGTGGCGGATGAGCATGGCCGGGGCGAGCAGGTTGACGCGCATGACCTCGTCGAAGGCGGCGGGAGCGGACTCGGCGAGGGGGGCGTGGTCGAGCTTGCCGCTGCAGAGGACGAGGCCGTCGAGCGGCGGCAGCGCGGCCAGGGCGGCGACCCAGGACTCGGGCTTGAGCAGGTCGAGGGGCAGGAGGCTGGCGGCGCAATCCCTGACGGGCGCGAGGTCGGCGCGGTCGGAGGCGTGGGCGCGGGCGCCGAGTCGGTGCAGGTGGCGCTGGATGCCCTGCCCTATCCCGCCGGCGGCGCCCAGGGTGAGGATGGTCTTGTCGGCGAGCATGGGTGACGGAAGGGTTGAGCGAAGAACGGGGAATGGAAAACGAAAAGGGAGGAGGGGCGTTGGCGGGATGGCTCAAAGGCGCATTGGCTGAGGGCGGATGGGCGATGTTGGAAGGGAGCGGGGAGGGGCAAGAGGTGGGGTGGCGGGCGGTCTTCCCGCTTAATCTTCCCCTCGGACCTCCCTTCGGTATCCTGCCCCGGAACCTCGCACCATGATCTCCGCCCTCACGAACCTGCGCCTGGCCGGCCTCGCCGTGGAGGTGGGCTCGCAGAAGCGGCGGCTGATGGACGAGGTGTCGCTTTACGGAGGGGACCCGGCGCAGGTGGAGCGCATCGCGCGCACGGTCGGCCTGGAGTCGCGCTCGGTGGCCGCTCCGGGGGTGACGGCGCTCGACCTCTGCGAGGCGGCGGCGAGGCGCCTGTTCGCGGCGATGGACATCGAGCCGAGCTCGGTCGACGCCGTGGTCTTCGTCACCCAGACCCCGGACCATTCGCAGCCCGCCAACGCCAACCTGCTCCATGGGCGGCTGGGCCTGGCAAGGTCGGCGGTCGCCTTCGACCTCTCGCAAGGCTGCTCCGGGTTCGTGTACGGGCTGCATTACGCCGGCATGCTCTGCGCCCATGGCGCGGCCCGCGTGCTGCTCTGCTGCGGCGACACGCTCAGCCGGCTGGTGAACCCGCGCGACCGGTCCGTCGCGCCGCTCTTCGGCGACGCCGGCTCCGCCGTGCTGCTCGAGCGCACCGGAAAATCCGGCGCGTGGCATTTCTCGCTCGGGTCGGACGGCTCGGGGTCGGCCGCGATCCGCGTCCCCGCCGGCGGCGCGCGCCAGCCCATCCGGCCCGGCGAGCCGCTGGCGGAGACGACGGACGGCGAGGGAAACGTCCGGCACCCCGGCAACCTCGCGATGAACGGCGCGGAGGTCTTCAACTTCTCGCTGCGCGAGCCGCCGGTCGCCATCGCCCAGGTCATGGCCGCCGCGGGCTGGGACGCGGCCAAGGTCGACAGCCTTGTCCTTCACCAGGCCAACCGCTTCATCCTCCAGACGCTCGGCAAGCGCCTGGGCTTCCCGCCCGAGAAGGTGCCGGTCGCGAGCCTGGCCCGGCACGGCAACCTCAGCGCCGCCTCGATTCCCGCCGCCATGACGGAGGAGCTGGGAGGGCGCCTGGGCGAGCCGCTCCGGCTTGTGCTGTGCGGCTTCGGGGTCGGCCTCTCCTGGGGAGCGGTCGCGCTCGAGACGGAGGGCGTGGTGGTGGGCTAGGGGCCCGGAGGAAAGGCTTTCGGGGGCACGGCGGCACGGCGGCACAGGGGCTCAGAGGCACGGGGGCACGGGGGCACGGGGGCATGGGAGATACAGGGACGTCTCGGAGAGACGTCCCTGCCGAGGCAGATGCGGCGGTTTAGGCCTGAGGCCGGCGGCGGCGCAGGGCGGCGCCGGCGAGGGCGAGTCCGCCTAGGATGAGGCCGTAGGTGGAGGGCTCGGGCACGACGCGCAGGTTGATCTCCCAGTTGGCGCCGTCGGCGTTGGCGGTGACCTCGAAGGAGGTCGCGTTGGGCACCTCGAAGAGGTCGGTGTCGATGGAGAACCAGGAGGTGATGTTGAGCCCCTCGGAGAAGGTCCGGTCCGAGAAGGTGAAGCGGGCGATGGTGAAGACCTTCTCCTGGGTGGAGGTGAAGAGGAGCGAGGAGCCGGAGGCGGGGGCCAAGCCGTTGGCGGCCTCCCAGTCGGCGACGCTGTCGGTCCAGTTGGTCAGGGTGGCGAGCTGGAGCAGGATCTGGCCGCCGCCCTGCTGGCCGGCGGTCCCGAAGTTGAGGGTGGCGGCGTCGATGGTGTCGTACCCGCGCTCGGTGTTGGCGCCGACCTGGACGGTCTCGGAGGCGCTGAAGAACTCGAGCCGGAGGATGGCGCCGCCGGTGAGGGCGAGGGTCTCGTAGGTGGTGACACCCGGGGAATTGCCGGGGGCGAGGATGGAGCCCGCGGCGGCGGTCACGGTCCCGGTGAAGGTGCCGCTGCCGGCGAGGGTGGTCCCGGACGCGAGGTTGACGTTGCCGCCGACCGTGTCGTTGGTCGAGAGGGTGGCCCCGCCCGTGACGTTGACGGTGCCGGAGAAGGACTGCGCCCCGGTGAGGGTGCCGCCGGTGAAGGCGATGGTCCCGGTGCTGGCGGAGCCGGCGAGGTTGAGCGATCCGCCGGCCAGGGCAAGGGTGGCGCCGTTGCCGAACACATCGAGACCCGAGCCGATGACGAGGGAGCGGCCTCCGCCGACCTCGAGCCGGCCGGCCAGGTTGGCGCCGCCGGTGATCTGGCCGCCGGCGAAGACCAGGGTGCCGGTGGTCGCGCCGGAGAGCACGACCGAGTTGCCCGTGCCGACGGAGAGCTTGCCGTTGCCGAAGGAACCGGAGACGGCGACGTTGGTGCCGTCGACATTGAGCGTTCCCTGGAAGCCGGAGCCGGAGACCGTGCCGCCCCGGTAGGTGATGGCGCCGGCGAAGGGAGTCGTCCCGAAGTCAATCGAGCCGCCCTGGTCGAGGATGATGGTGCCGCCGGTCGGGAGGGTGGAGGGGTCGGTGACGGCGCCCGTGACCGTGGTCGTGCCGGTGAAGGCCTCGGGGTTGAGCAGGCGGCCGCCGGCGAGGGAGATGCCCCCGGCGAAGCCGGCGTGGTCGAAGATGCCGGAGGAGACCCGGACCGAGCCGGCGAAGCTGGAGTAGGCGCCCAGGGAAAGGGCGTGCTCGCCGGTGAGGTTGAGGTCGAGGAGGCCGGTCCCGGAGAGGCCGCCGGCGAAGGCGGCCGAGAGGTCGAGGGCGCCGGAGAGCGCGAGGGAGAGGCGGAGCTCGCCGGCGGCGCCGACGGAGACGGCGCCGGCCCCGAGCGCGCCGAGCGAGGTGGCGTCCACCCGGCCGGCGGAGATGGTGAGCCCGCCGTTGAAGGTGTTGGCGCCCGAGAGGGTCAGGGTTCCGGCGCCGGTCTTGGCGAGGCGGGTTCCGGCCAGGCCGCTCGTGTCGTAGATAGCGCCGGTGATGGCGAGGTCGGAGGCCGCGGCGCCGTCCGCGACCGACAGGGAGAGGGTGCGGATGCCGCCGTTGCTGACCAACTCGACCGAGGAGACGGTGTTGGTCAGGTCGCCGGTCGAGGTG
>Ga0222712_10002124_pt1 | contig 23236 bp, 14 predicted proteins | sample C33_657DmetaG_FD_165043 | JGI IMG/M metagenome (GOLD analysis project Ga0222712, IMG submission 165043) | Estuarine water microbial communities from San Francisco Bay, California, United States - C33_657D | ecosystem: Environmental > Aquatic > Marine > Unclassified | place: USA: California... | reverse complement strand
AAGGGGAATAATTTGGCCCCAATTAAAATGACTACTAAACCTGTTAAACCCATCACTACTAAGAGCGGGGAAATTGTTTTAAGCGCTTCCTTTTCTGATAGGTCGCTCAATTTACAAAATATCCAAAAGCCGGCATCATTCATCCAAGGGACTAATTTGGATCCGCAGCCAATCGCTAATCCAATATATACTGGATTAAACGCTAAATTGGCCTGACCTGCCATCCCCGACAAAATTCCTGAAGCCGTGATCAGCGCCACAGTGGCCGAACCTTGTGCCGTACGAACCACTGCAGCGATAAAAAATGCCATCGGAATTAAAGCCATTTGGTACCCCGCGGTCAATTCGGCAATTTTAGCACTAATGCCGGTTTGTTGGAGTGTCCCACCAAAAGCCCCACCAGCTGCCGTAATTAAAATAATTCCTCCCCCGCTCATTAAAGCCGTCTGCACAAATGGAGTTAGGCTTTGCCCCTTATCCTTTTTATTTTTTGCCATAACTCCTAGGGCAGCCACTCCCCCTAAAATGATGGCAATGTTTTTATCTCCAAAAAATTTAACGACCGCCGCAAATTGATTAAATAAGCTTCCCGCATCTACAGAATTAGCCCCTTTTAAGAAATTTGAAATCGCCGTATCTAAACAAATGAGCACTAAAGGAATCATGACTGGCAGTAAAGAAACCCCTAATCCAGGTAAATTTTGATCTTCTTTGGCTGATATTTTTTTAAGATCCTCCAGTTTTGCATCGACCGAATCCCGTAATTCAATGGGCCATTTTTTGTTCGCCCAAACGGAGAAAATATAGCCCGCTGATACGGTGAAAAACCCGACAACGATACCGCAGCCCATCATTAAGCCGATCGGTATATGCATTTCGCCAATTAAAAAAAGTGGCCCAGGTGCCGGTGGAACTAATGAATTTGCCATTGCGGCGCCCGACATAATACACAATATCAAGAGTAAATAATTTTTGCCGATTCGTAAAGTCATGGCTTTGGCAAGGGGAATCATTAAAAATATCACCGTGTCAAAGAACACAGGAATTCCCAGAAAAAAGCTGCCAAAAAGAAAGGCAAATGGGGCTTTATCCACGCCCGTAAATTTTAATAAAGATCGGATGATACGCTCAGCCGCACCGGATTCCAACATGCATTTCCCGATGATCGCAGCCATGGCAATCAATATGCCTATTTTAGCACAGGTATTCCCAAATTCGGTGGCTATTCGTTCGCCCACACTTTTTTTAGAAAAGGATAATGCAGCGCCTGCGTCCATCCCTTTTGACAGGGCAAACTGTTCTAATATAGAAGCGGGTGTCAAAATAGCGACAACAAAAGCACCTAATAAAAGAGCTAAAAATGGATGTAGCTTTAAACCAATAATACCCCCAACGACTAAAACTATTCCAATCGCCAATAAAATAATAGGATCTAATATCATGATGCTTGAGATCTAAGTTTTGCTAATTTTTCTACCATGTTTTTAGCCCCATCAGCCACAAAAGTAGCATCGGCGCCGCAGGCAATAAATTGTATGCCCATTTGATGGTATTTGGAATATTCCTCTGGATTAAAAAATAAAATGCCCGTAGCTTTGCCCGCTTTATTTGCGGCCTTAATCGTTTTTTCTACCGCCGCTAAAAATTCGGGATGATTGAATTGCCCAAAAATACCCAACTCCATAGAGAGATCTGCCGGGCCTATAAAAAGTACATCCACCCCGTCTAAATTTGCGATTTCATCGACGTGATTTAGGACCTCTTTGGTTTCAATTTGAACAATTCCTAAAATATTTTCTTGAGAGGTTTCGTAATAGCTTTGAAAATTTTGGGCAAATTGTGTGGCCCTCACCATTTTTGCTACGCCGCGCTGGCCCATCGGTGGATAATATAAGCCATTGACTACTTTTTTCGCTTCGGCGAGATTATTTATTTTGGGACACATTACTCCTTCGGCTCCCATGTCTAAAACCCGATGAATACGTTGGGGTTCAGCGCTTTCCACCCGAACAATGATTCCCGCAGGTGTATGTTGGAGCCCCTGCATCTGCCCCAAAGCCTCTTTTTCTGATCCGGCACCATGCTCTAGGTCAATTAACACCCAATCAAATCCAGATAGGCCAACAATCTCCGCGGTTAACGGGCTGCCGAGGTTGAGCCAACAACCATGCAAGGTTTCCCCATTTTTTAATCGGCTTTTGAGTTTTTTCATAGGTTTACGTTGGTAGTGATGTAAAATATTGATTTTACTCTGATTTTTATTTGGGTGAGTCGAGCTCTTTTTTACGCGTTACCAATAAATTCACTTATATACCAAATTTAACAAAGCTAAAGATATTGGCATACAAATAAATTGGTAAATTTAAATTTCATACCAATTTACTGATAAAATGTTCCGCCTTAAAATATTAAAATCTATTTTTCTTTTGGCATTTTTTGCTGCGCTTAACCAAAGTGCATATGGCCAGCGAAATGTTTTAATCATCATCGCCGATGATTTAGGTTCGGACTATTGTGGATTTTATGAAAATCACCTTGATACCGTAAATCTTCCTAATGTTAGGCGCTTACTAAAAACGGGGGTTCGCTTTAAAAACGCTTGGTCAAATCCATTTTGTTCGCCGACACGCGCTGGAATTTTAACGGGCCGATACAGTTTTAGAACGGGGGTTGGCGCTGCCATTGGCGGAAATACTTCAGCCGTTTTAGATACAGCCGAAATCACCATCCCTAAATTGCTAACTAAATTTAAGCCTGCAGGGATTGCAAAAGCCCATATAGGGAAATGGCATTTACAAACCCCAACACCTAAAACGAATTTTATTTTTCCCAATAAAATGGGCTATGATCATTATGAAGGCGGCTTTACAGGCGAGTTGGCCAACTATTTTAGTTGGACTAAAATTACCAATGGAACCGAATCAACGTCCACCCGTTATGCGAGTACTGAAAATGCAGACAATGCGATTTCATTTATTAAAAAAAATAAGGATGCCCCATTTTTTGTTTGGCTTGCTTTTAATGCGCCGCATACCCCCTATCATCTGCCCCCTACATCGTTATTAAAAAATAATACGTTAAGTGGTAGTAGTTCGGATATTTCAGCCAACCCAAAAAATTATTATAAAGCCATGAATGAAGCGATGGACCATGAAATTGGACGTCTATTCGACTCGCTTACGGTATATAATTTATGGTCAAATACCGATATTATTTTTATTGGCGACAATGGCGATGATTCGCGGGTGGCTCAATCTAGTCCGGCAAAAGGCAGCGTCTATCAAGGAGGCTTACAAATCCCCATGATTATTTCCGGGCCTTCGGTTAAGTCGCCGAATAGAACGAGTGATGCTTTAGTCCATACGACTGATTTATTTGCCACCATTTTAGAACTGTTTGGGCATAGCCAATGGGCATCTCAAATTCCTAGTTCAAAGCCCGTGGATAGCAAAAGTCTTTTGCCTATTTTAAAAAACACTTCTCAAGAAATTCGTGATTGGGTTTTTGCAGAAGTTTTTAAGAGTCCCGCTCCGGCAAGTGATGGAAAAACGATACGGAATAAAACGCATAAGTTTATTCAACTGGATAATGGCACCAAAAAGCTGTTCAATTTAGCGCAGGATCCCAATGAAAAAACAAATCTATATAGTGAAAATATGACCGGAAGTAATCTGACTAATTGGGAATATTTATGTGGAGAAATGTCCAAACTTTTAGGTGTTTCGAATGGGTGTAGTTTGATATTATCCACTGAAATTGAATCGCTAAATGCAATGCCTTTTCCAAATCCATTTAACTCAAAAATAAACTTTAGCGATCAAAAAGATGGACTAATATATATTTTGTTTGCGGCAGATGGAAAAGAAATATATAGGGGGCCTACTATTAAAAATCAAGATTTTTCTTTTCTGCAAAAAGGTGTTTACTACTTACAAACTACAGAAAATATTGGCGCTCTTTTTAAGATGATTAAGGAGTAAAAGATATACCTCGAACCCCAAGCTTTACTAACTTTTCAAAAGTTAGTAAAGCTAGACCCAAGGATCTAAATTCCGCTATAACAAACTCATAATTTTGATCAATTAGCTGATTAATTTAGAAAGTAAAACCAAGCGTGCAACTCACATTTCGAGGGGCGCCAGGTAAAATTCCATAGCCGGGAAAAGCACCTGTTCCCCTTCTCGTGAAATAGGAAACATTCATAACATTGTTGACGGATCCCTTCAGGAGCCAATGTTTGCGGTATTTATACGTGAATGAAAAGTCGTCTAACGTGTACCCTGGGATTAGACCGATCGTGCCTGCGGGGGTAGGCTTAACCGTATTTTGTGCATCAGAAAAAGATTCAGCCGTAAAACTAGTTTGATAGGTAAATGACAAACGCTGATACGTATATGTAAGTCCGGAGCGAAGAATTTGTTGAGGCGCATTTTCCAATTTCTTTCCTGCTAAATTTTCTCCTGAGGTTAAAGGGAAGTTGTCATACACCGCATTATTTAATCCTACAGAAATAAAGACACTTATTTGACCATAGCGCGAGCTCCCATGAAGGATTGAAATAGGATCCATTTCCGCATATAACTCAATTCCCTTTGAGGAACTTGAACCTAAATTTGTTCTATATAAATACGACTGGCTGTTTGAGTTTTTCATGGACAAATTGCCAATTCTGTCTGTAAACTCAAGAAAGTAAACACTCATATCATAGCGCAAGCAATTGCCTATTTTGCCCCTTATCCCCAAATCGAAATTCAAGGCTCTGGCATCTTTTAAATCTAAGTCAACGACATCGGTGGTGGAGGAAGGTAGTAAATCCGAAAAGCTGATGGGCCTAAAACTTTGGGATGCATTGCCATAAATTTCAAGCGCTGAAGTAGGCTTATAGGATGCGCCCACTCCCCATAATATAAAACTACGTAATCGATCAGGGCTCAAAAATTTTGTATTGATATCTAAAAATCCATCCCCCTGGGAGAGGATGTATTCATAGCGTAAGCCGCCTGCCAACTTAAATTTGGGGCTTATGGATAACGAATTTTCAATAAATGCAGAGAAGTTTTGGTTGACAAAATTTAAAGATCTAGGGAATTTTGGATCTACTAAATTTTCCGAATACGTTGACCCATTATTGGCAATCCCTTGCTGCTGACGGAACATATTTCCTCTAAAAACCCGAAGGCCTGCCGACGTTTGCCATTTTTCATTATAGGCACTTAGGCCCGAACGAAATTCCGCCCCATAGGAAGTATATTCGTCCCGATCTAGAGATCTATTGGCATAATTCCCCGCACTATTGGGAACATCTAAGACGTCGTTGGCTTTAGTAAAACCTAATTGAGATCTCCCACTCTGAATGGCAAACACTTGTATTTGGGTATTAAATAATTTGCTTGGGGAATAATTAAATTTCACTACGGGCATGAGCCAATGGGAATAATAATAATTTCTAGCCCTATTTGAAACCCATGGATCTACTTTAAATTGGGCCTCACTGATTCCTCCTCCTAACTGAGCCTGTGCATTTGATTTTGTTAATTCAAATGAAAGCAGCCCCTCAGCCATTGGCTTCCAATCGACTCTCAAATAACTTTGATTCGAATTGAAATCTGAATTTGGACGGAAGCCATCGCCTCCTCTGTATTGATGCGAGGCTACAAATGCTAATTTTTTCATTCCAGAACGGAATTTGATGAGGGATGAATTTAATCCAAAAGACCCAAAAGTTTGTTGGACCTCCCCGCCAAATCTCTTTTCAAAGATTGGTTTTTCTAGTACATAATTAATTAAACCGCCGACTTGAGGTCCATATTGCAAAGCGGCCGCACCTCGAACAATTTCAATCTTTTCTACCCACTCAAAAGAGGGTGTATAATAGGCTTCATTATAACCCATGGGGTCGGGAGTGATATCATAGCCATTTTGCCTCATGTTAAAATCCCAAGAACGGTTTGTGCTTAAACCACGAATGGCAATGCTTGTGTTAAATCCTGAAGGATCACTTTCAATAACGTGAAGTCCAGGCGTTCTTCCAAAAACTTCTCTAAATGATTGATTAGCAAGATTAGCGTCCAATTTACTAAGTACAATTAATTCAGATTTTTTAGCTGCCAATAACCTCACACCATCAAAGTCTACTATACTGCCATTCCCCTTTATCCCCGAATTACCTAGAACAAATACTTCAGATAACATTTTTGAATTAGCGGTTGTGTCAACAAGCACCCCTCCACGCGCAAAGGAAATAGAACAAAAAAACAGAGAGAAAAATAAAAAACTTAGGCGGCAAAACATATTATATTAATTTAGACTAATTACAAATAGTCTGCAAATATAAAAGCCCGATGGTAAAAAAACAAACTATTTAGAATAAATATAAATAGGGTTTTTGCATCCGATTGTCTTACCTTTTTTAATTGATATTATAGCAAAAAATAAACCCAAGGATAAAATGCCCTTGGGTTATATGCAATCCTACTTCTAAATTATTTTCTCACAAACCAACATCACAAACTATCATTAAACGCCTCTCAGTAAACCAGCACTTCCATGAAGTACATAGACTGTTTGGGCACGTTTTGTTTTTAGTTCGATTAATTTTTCCAGCATTCGAACTCTTTATTCTCCCCAGATTTGATTAAAAAAAGGGAGTTTGATTGAATGAAATTTGATTGAAGTGTAAATATATTTTGGGCAACAAGCCTAGAAATTTTAAGGGAATATATTTGAAGTAAGCCGACGATCATTACACCCAAAACCTCCGTTTTATGAAGTTTTGTTAATTGGTTGATACTATTTACAACAGAAATAAAATCCATTCAAACATATTTCTGACAAATATATAATACTTTTTTCTATAATAGTAATGCTATTGTAAAATAAATTTTGCATTGGAATGGTTTTGCTATTGCTATATTTAGGCTAAATTTTTAGAATACATGGACTTCCAACTTAGTTTTAAGGTCAACGAACATATCTATTTACGCGATCCCGAATCTTCGGAATTAGGTAAACAAATTGTGAAAAATGCGATTGATTTGATCTATGAATTAGGTTTCGAGCATTTTACCTTTAAAAAATTAGCCGCGAAAATGTCTACTACCGAGGCGTCTATCTACCGGTATTTTGAAAATAAACACCGATTGCTTTTATATATTTTGAACTGGTATTGGTCCTACATGGAGTTTCTTGTTGTTTTTACTATCCAAAATATCCAAGATCCGAAAGAAAAGTTAATTAAGATTATCACTTTGTTTACGCAAAGTTTACCCGAAAGTGTAGGCCAATTAGATTACAACAAATCCTATTTAAACCAAATTGTCCTATCCGAAAGCAGTAAAGTTTACCTGATAAAAGAAGTGAAGGAAATCAATTCCTTTCAAGTTTTTAAACCTTACAAAGACTTATGTAACAAAATTTCGGAGGTCATGCTAAGCTTAAATCCCACATATGCTTATGCTAGATCTCTAAGTAGCACCTTGATAGAAACAGCGCATAGCCAACAATATTTTAGCAAGAATTTGCCGGGATTGACTGATATTTCAAGTGAACAAGATGAAAAATTTGTGTTTAATTATTTGAACCAATTAGTTTTTGGCGCACTAAAACAGGTTTAAAAAATAGATTGCTCCTAAATCAAGGATAAATTTTAAAAAACTTATTTTATTGACCAAGAAATTGATTTTTCAATAAAATCTTGGAATGGCTTATTGTCCCATACATCTTTTGAATGGCCCATCGACGTATATAGCATATTCCCTTTCCCCACTTTTTTAACCCAAGCAACGGGATGGTATTTCCCCATGCCAAAATTCTTGTCTTTCATCCAAAGCATATTCCCACTTGGCAAAATTTTATCTCCATCAATATAAAAAAGGACTTGAGCATCTTTGGGTTGTTCATAAAATACATACCATTCATCCTTGGCATTCCATTCGCCCACAAGCCATGATTTAAAACTAGAATCAGCTAGCGCCTCCACATGAATCTTCGCATTTTGAAATTGAGGATTCAACGGATGATGCGAAAATTTAGCTCCCAATAATATCTTTTGATACCATTCCCACTTACGGTGTGAATCGTCCCCAGATCCATGAATACCTAAAAAATTACCCCCATTCATGATGTATTTCTGAAAAGCCATTTGCTGTTCATCGTTCAAAACAGGGCCCGTCGAATTATTAAAAATAACTAAATCAAACAAGCTCAATTGCTCCTCATTAAACACGCCACCCGACTCTGTTTCATATAAAAACCAATGATTCTTTTTTGCCATTTCAGTTAAAATTGGGCTTGATGCCTCTATAGATTCCCCATGCCTGAAACTCGCTGTTTTAGAAAAAACTAGAATAGCTGGCCGATTTTTGGCCATAAACAATGTAGGCCTTTCCGTCTCGTAAAAAACTGGAAACCCATTTTTTACTTTATAAAAAAATAGAGCGCCAAAAATAAAAAAAGCACCCAAAATACCTAAAATTGACCAGCCAATAATTTTAAATGCTTTTTTCATTTGATCCGTTTTTTCAAATTTACAATTATCTACTAAACTACAAGTTTATGATACACGAACTAGGTACTTGCCTTGAGTTTGATAAAAATGCCTAAGAAGCAGCAGATTTTTACAAAAACACTTTTTCGGAATTTGATCCCGATTTAGAAAAAGCCGTCCAAAGTTAAATCTATCTTAAACAGAGAAAACATACCTCGCAGCACCAGCTTTACTAACTTTTAGAAAGTTAGTAAAGCTATACGCGACAGACTAAATTACCTCAATATAAACTGATTTCCTTAATCAACTAACTGGTTTTTAATTTAGACTTTACCACATCCGCCGGGTATTTTAAGGCCAATTTTCTGATTTCATAACTAAAGTCGGCAAAGGTTTCTTCCCATAATGTAGCCTCCTCAGGGCTATATTGGTAGAATCCGCGGCCATTGCTTACGCCTTTCCCCCCAGATTTAACAATGTCATCGATCAATTTTGGCATCTCCGTACCATTGTATAAAGTGCCATTCAAATCCTTCATCACATTATGATAGGCGGGCACCCCAGTTAAATCCATCCAACCAAAAACCCCAACCAACGTCATCCAATACCCCGTATTATTTCGGCAAGCACGATCCACATCCTCCACCGTTGCATATCCATTTTCGACCAAATAAAATGCCTCTCGGTACATCGCATACATCAATCTATTGGCGATAAATCCTCGAATATCCTTCCGTACTAAGGTTGGCTCCTTCCCCCAACCATGCGATAATTCATATAAATATTCTCCCTTCTTACTATCACTTTGGTCCCCACAAATAATCTCTAAAAAACGCGTGGTATGCGATGGCTCCGCCCAATGCAAACCAAAAAACCGATCGGTTTTTTGAGTCAATTTCTGAAGTTCACTGATGGGAATCGCCGAGGTATTTGACGTGAGCAAAGCATGGTCGGCAATTTCAGCCTCAATCTTCCCATAAACAGATCGCTTAATTTCTTCGTTCTCAATGGTACACTCGATGACCAATTGGCATAATTTCAATTCCGCATACGATTCACTAATGATCAAATTTTTCAAATAAAATTCTGCCGCTTCAGTGATTAATCCTTCTTCCCTCGCCTTCGTTAAATGTTTCCTAATGCGAAATTCTGCCGTCTCCATGTCAACGGGAATTGGCGCAATGGCAACTACGGGATGGCCTGACATCAACAAACATGTGGCGATGCTGCATCCCATCAGGCCTAAACCCACCACGCCTACTTGTATTTCTGTTGCTTCCATTATTGATTTTCTTTCAAGATTTTTTCCGCCGCCATCATGATTTCATGCTGCTCATGGTTATTTCCCAATCGGCCCATAAAGCCTTCCAAAACCTTTTTTGACTCTACCGATTTGATGGCCCCAATGCGCTGAACCATGTACAACAAGAATTTTGGCATTTTCGCTTTTTCAGCCATCGCTAAACTTCTCATCGGATCGATCGCAGCCAATGGCTCAGCCGCATACCAAACCATCAACGGAATATTGTGATCTAAACGATCTTCGGATTTTTGAGCTAAAGCCTCCACCACATTCCACCGCAAATCAGGACGCAAACGCATCAAACCAGACAATATGGCCAATCGAACCTGTGCGCTGGATTCTGTTTTTGCCATGGATTCCAATTTGCTTAAAAAAGAAGCCGAAATTACTTTTTTCTCGCAAGCTAATTGGATCGCCCAACTTCGTATATGAACACTTTCGTGACCCAACAATCTCTCCAAATCCATTTCCGTTAAACCGCCCGTTACCTGTAAAGTCCATAATGCCCTGAGCTTACGCGTAACATCAGGATTCTTATCTAAAATATCCCTTAAGGCTTTGTAAACCTGAACATTTCCCCCTCTTTCCTGTAAAATGGTTCGCGATTGGCGCACATACCATTCATTGGGATTCAATTGATAATTCACTAATTCCAGATCGGTCGATTTACTCAAATCCACCCGCACGAACACGTCCGTTTCATGGGTAATTTTAAAAATTCGGCCCATGGTTTTATCATGTACATCTGGATTTGTACTATGGCATTGATTTTTATCGTACCAATCAATCGCATAGACAGATCCACTAGGGTCATATTTCATGTTAAGCCACTGCGACCATGAATCGTTCATAGCCAAAAAATCTTTTTTATGGCTGGCGCTGTACCCTGAACCTTTGGGGGTCAAAATATCTACATTAAGTTTTGCCCCATTGATATTATTCATGAAAATATTGTTTCTGAATTCTTTGGGCCAAGTATTTCCTCCCAAATAAATCATAGCTCCCGCATGTGCATGACCTCCTCCGGCAGAAGCCGATCTAAAGTTGCCGGCATGCGGCCCGCGATCCCCTACATAATGCACATGGTCCGCGATGGTTTTAATGTCGTCATAGGTGTAGGGATTAAAATGTTTCCCACCTTGCCTTTGATAACGTGCGCCTTGAATGATGTGAAACATGTGCGGAATCACACAAACCGTAATAAATGGATGTCCATACTCATTAAAATCAATGCCCCAAGGATTGCTTGACCCCTCAGCAAACACCTCAAACACATGCGTTTTAGGGTGAAAACGCCAAACACCCGCATTGATCTTGGTTCGTTCTTGATCCGTAGCCCCCGGTTTCCCCACATTAGAATGGGTGAACACACCATGAGTTCCATATAGCCAGCCATCCGGACCCCAACGCAAACTATTTAAGACTTCGTGGGTGTCCTGAACACCCCAGCCATCCAGCAACTTTTGGATCGGACCCGTCGGTTTATCTAGGGTAAAGTCGGTGGGAATAAACAACAAATAAGGTGCCGCACCCAGCCAAACTCCCCCCATCCCAACTTCGATACCACTGACTAAATTTAGCCCTTCCATGAACACTTTTCTTTTGTCCAACGACCCATCTCCATCCGTATCTTCGAAAATCAAAATTCGGTCTTTTCCTTGTCCTTCAGGAGCCGGAATCGGATACGTATGTCCCTCGACAAGCCATAGTCGGCCCCGAGGATCCATCGTGAAACTAATCGGACGTACTATATCGGGCTCCGAAGCGGCCAAGGTAATCTTAAATCCTTTGGGCAATGTCATCGCTTTGGCGGCCTCTTTGCCAGAAAGTCCCGCATGAAGGATCGGGTCAAGTGGAGGAAGAACAATGATGTCTTTTTGATTTAATTCATTAGGGAATATAGGCCTCGTGGCATGAAACCTAAAATTGTCAAAATTTATGTGCGCCAATTTATCATGCCCCACATAAGGAATAGGCGAAATTCCTGTTTCGTTATCGATAATTCTAATGAACATTTCCTGGCCTAGGTGCGCTTTTAAATTGGCCACCACAGGTTGTAAGGTAGCGCGCCCCTGACCCGTAGATTTAAAAATAACCTGTTGGCTTTTCGCCAAAACAAGCTCCACTCGAGTATCTTGAATCGCTCCCCCCGAGACTAAAAAACTAGCAAAAGGATGCGTAATTTTAAAGGATTCAGACGTTAGCGTCCCGGTTAATGCATATTTAACCGTACCGCCGCTACTCAAAAAATACGTTCCTTCAGGGTTAATTTTAGCTGTTTTATCATGTAGGGGAGAGGGTTCTTGGCTAATGAGTGGATTTAAAAAAGCTTCTCCTGTGGCTTTCCAATTTTCCAAAGTTCCTGTTTCAAAATTGACATTCATCGATTTCCCATTTTTTTTCGGGATAAGGCCTGTGGAAGCGATCGTTTCTGTCTCCCCCGTGACAATCTCTAATTTGCCCACCATCCCAGCGGCACGATGCCCGGGCACGGTACAAAAATAGGTGTCGTTTTCTTTGGCAATAAAAGTCATACTGACCTTGGCCCCTTTATCTAAAATGGATGGCGTTTTTATCCCCGCTTTTTCTAAGGCTATGTCATGGGTCATCGTCTCCCCATTATATATAGTGATCCGAACTCGCTTCCCCTTTTTGGCCTTTAGGGTAGGATTTCTGGTTCCATCTTTGGCAAAATACCCCAGCATTGTGGCTTCCAAGACATAATCGTGGTCGATGCGCGACGTGTCTTGCGGTACATGTAGAGAAGAGGGTTTTACCATTTTGCTGGTGGACGCCAAACAAATTGTCGCCACTAAAATGACCACGCCATTGCGGAAAAAATTCTTCATATTAGGTTAATTTATGGAAGCTCTTGCAAGTAAATATCTTTAAACGCAACGATCGCTTTCGCGCCGCCATGAATCTGTAAAGCAATGAGGCCCGAGGAGGGGATGGAAGCATCCTTTTCCGTATAATCCACCGTTTGCTTGCCATTAATGTATAGGCGAATTCGTTCATTTTCCGCTCTTATTTCATAGGTATTCCAATCGCCTTGCTTGATCCAAGAAAGCACATCCGCTTCATTGGGCTTCATCAGCGTTTTATTACGCCTTGATTCGTCATATAAACTAGCCCAATAATCCTTGCCCCAATCCGCCTGATATCCAATCATTTCATATGCCGGATTGGTGGCTTTCACACTTCGAAATTGAATTCCTGAATTAACAAAGCCCTCCGTTCCGGTCAATTTTATCTTCAGTTTCAAATAAAAATTATGGTAGATTTTTTTAGCCACGAGGAAATTGTTGTGAGGAACTCTTGTTTCTAAGGAGCCGCCTACCAACATCCCATCCTGAATGCGCCAAGTTAATGTGTCGCCTTCCCAGCCTTTGAATGTCTTCCCGTCAAACAATTTTTGTTTTTTGCCAGGCTTGGAATCTGGCCCTAGATTAGCCCGATTAAATCCATATGTAGGGCTGATGGATATGCACAGCATAGCAATAATCAAGAAATGGTACATTTTCATATTCATAGGTTTTTAAAATCGTTTTAAAATTACGACTTTGTTTGAAATAGCCTAGGAATCAAAACGTTTCTTTGAAATTTATCCTGAAAGCGGAGGTTAATTTTTGTGGATAGAAATATGCCAACAAACTTCTTCTTTAAGCAGTAAACTTTTATTCTAGCCCCGCTAATTTCTTCACCGTTTCCCACACCGACTCATGAACGGGAACCCCTTTGACCAAATTTTCGCGCCTATTTCTGAGTGATCTTTCCCCTGGGTACAGAATTTCTCCTCCTTCTGTAACCGGAGTGGCTTGCCTCAAATGTTCAATGGTCTGCTTTAATGCTTGGTCTACAAACGGCTGATCATTCATTTTCAGCGGGTCTATTGCGATGAAAACTTGGGAGCATCCCCCACAATTTCCATATCCGTATTGGTCGACGGCCGCCGTTGTTTTTCCGTTGGACAGAAGGCTGGCCAACAAGTCCAACATGATCGCGAAGCTTGAGCCTTTCCAATAACCGGTCGGTAATAAACGTCTCGTTTTTTCTATTTCCCCTGGGTCGTCCGTCAACAAGCCCTCCGAATCAAAGCCGCCAGCATAGGGCAGTTTTTCATTATTTAACCGAGTATTTTCTAATTTTCCATACGAATATTGGGACATCGCCATATCCAAAACCACATGACCTTCTTGCCTCGGAATCGCGATGACAAAGGGATTATTGCCAATGCTAGCTGATGTGGCACCCCAAGCGGGCATACAAGATTCTGTATTGGTCCAGCAAATTCCGATCATTCCTTGGTTTGCCGCATGCCAACCGTATGATCCGCCGCGCATCCAATGGGTCGTATTGTTCAAGGAAACTAATCCCAAGCCTGTGGTTTTTGCTATGTCAATCGCGCGATCCATCGCAAAAAAAGCATTGGTAACTCCGGGCGCCAAGTTGCCATTATAAATTTCAATGGACCCCAATTGTTGCTCCAAATTAGGTTTGGCACCTAGGTTTACCCAGCCGTTTTCAATATAATTGACAAATCGCTCCACCCGATTTAGTCCATGGGAAAAGATGCCATCGCAACTTGTTTCCGCATGTGTTTGAGCACAAATTTCAGCTTGATCCTCGGACATTCCCGCACGGATAAAGGCCTTTTTTATCGTAGATTTTAATTCTTCAAATTTGATTCTTTGCATTGAACGAGACTGTAGCAACCAGCTTTACTAACTTTTAAAAAGTTAGTAAAGCTAAAGAGAAATAAATAAACAAGAAACCAATTGTGATCGAGTACTTGATCATTTTGAATATTCTAAAAATTAGTACGTGGGGGTCATATCGCTTTCTACACAAATAATGTAGTCCGCTTTTCCGACATGTTCCGGCAAAAGTGAATTGATTTCATCTTGGCTAACGGTCGCGATGGTAACGATTTTCAAATTTGGATTTGACTTTTTTAGATACCAAGAAATACCTTCAAAATATTCGGAATGATAGGAGCCGTTGTAATGAATAAAAAGCTCACCAGGTTTAAAATTTTTATACAAAAAATAGGCCATCGTCGCATCCTTAATCGCTTGCGCTTTGGCCATATTAGGCATTTTGTGCTCCTCCATCATCTTGAGCATTTTGACATAACCGGGTAGCTCAGCGTCGTACAAAATAGGCAAAGGTGCAATCCATGTTTTTTCTTCGGCGGACAATTTTTCCAAACTTTCAAAACCCCCTTTTGACACAAGGCTGGCAAATTTACGAGGGATATTGGTGGCTATAAATTTGAGCTTATTTTCTTTGGCTAAATTAACTAATGGAGCATAATCCGTCTTATAGTTTTTCCAAAGTCGGGCTGTGGAGTCCAAACCCTTTTCCGTGATTTTCCCATTTAAGTACAGGTTTAAGGCGGGCTGATTATCCTGTTCAAACATTTCAGCGCCTAACACTAATTCGCGGTCAGACAAACATGATTTGGTGACCTCCAACTCTAGCCAGTGGCTAATCGGATTATTATGTAATTCCCCAAACAATACCACATCTTGCTTGACGAGTGTTTTAATCATTTTGCCATAGGCCAATTTTTTGCCCTTCGCATTAAAAAGAACATACGCAGGCTTGTTTTGAGCGAGCAATAAATAGGGCGCTAACATTCCAAAAACAATGATTAATGCGAATTTTTTCATGGACGGAATTTCAAGTCGAGTAAAATTATCAAATTTTATCCTTTAATACCTAGAAGTCCATTATTCCTCCCATGAAGGCGAATTAAATTAAAGGCGCAATCTTTGAAATATATTACACACCAACTTTCAGTGACACAAAAAATATTCCATTCACCATATCCTCCATGATGAACAAAAAGCTGCGCTCCAGGATTCAGGGTGATGAATTGGTTTGGAATATCAGCTTAAATTATTTGTTTACTAAGCAGTTGAAACGCATTTAATTACGCGCTTTTAAACTAGAATTTCGGCAAATATTTATTTAGTCTTAGCCGGTTTTTCTTCCTTGTCGTTTTTATCCTTTATGATAAAAAACCTGAGGGCCAACTCATGCGTCTGGTTGCTCACTTTACTGATCATGCTCGTTGGCATTTCATAGACATATCCGATGTAAGTTCTTTTGGTTGCTTGGACGCCTAATCGAATGCCCCAACTTTCTTGATGTCGGTAGTTTAAACCTACATCTAAACTTCCTCTTAAGTTCGCCATAACATTCGCATCCCAACTTAAGGGAACACTAGATGCCATGCGCGCTAAGACGCTTGGGTATAAAGTTACCTTCTCACTAATCTGTATCTTATTTCCTAGCATCGCATATAAATAAGCCACGTCTTTATAAGCCCCCGACTTATCTCCAAAATCATACTTGATGATCCTTGGCATCGAGAAACTTGCAAAGAAGCCATTGCTTTTTGAGATCCTCGCACCCCAACCCAAATTCATCTTCATGCCCGTGCTGCGGTCGCCTGCAAATAAAGCATCCCCATCATGCACCAATCGAACTCCGCTAAAGTCCAAGGCTACATTCGCTACCCCCAAACGTATTCCTCCGGATAAATTCCAATCCTCACTCAAGCGTGTATGGTAAGCAAAGTCCCCTGATAACATCGTGATCTTCACAGGTCCTGCCTGATCAAACATGGCATTAAATCCAAGGCCTCTCTGCTTTTTCCATTTGAAGTTTCCATTTAGAAAGTAGGTCTTCGGTAACCCCTCGATACCTAGCCACTGCTGGCGGTGCATGACAATGATTTCACTCGAGTCTGTGCTTCCGGCTTGAACCGGAGTGATCACCTGGGGATTGAATCGGTACATGCTGTACATCGGTTCGATCTGAGCCTTTGCCCCTTGGGACATGAATATGGCTATAAGCACAGTCAAAAGGAGAGTTGTGCTCCTCTTGTGTATTTGTGCTGTTTGACTGTTTATATGTTTGTTATTCATCTGCTTGCTATTTGTACTTTTGATTTCTTTTCCCTTTTAGGTGTTCCTTTTTATTTCTCCTGTCGGTTGATGTACACATAGGTACCTACGTTTGGATACTTGCCAAAAAAGTCAATCACATAGTAATACGTTCCATCCGGCAACAGATTATCCCCCGCCAGTAAACTAAAGGCACGGTCGGTCTGTCCACCCCAGTCGTTTTTGTAGTTACTCGTCTGATAGACAATATTACCCCAGCGATTGAAGATCGTCAACTCATTCGGTTGGTTTCTCAGGATCCCCGGGATGATCAATACATCGTTCTTACCATCACCGTTGGGTGAGATTCCGTTTGGTGCAAAGGTTGGACATTGGTCTGCATCTATGCGGTTGTCTACTCCATCTTTATCGCAATCGGCTAGGGCTCCGAAGTTGATGTCGTTCTCCAACTTATCTAAGATTCCATCATTATCAGAGTCTGTATCTATGTAATCCGCTTTGCCATCTTTATCCGTATCCACTGGGTTGCTTGGGTCCTTGCCTGCTTCCTCTTTGTCTAAGTAGCCATCATTATCGGAATCTAAATCCCTGTAATCTGGCGTTCCATCTGCGTCCGTGTCTACAGGTTTTGTAGGGTCAGCTCCAGCTTCTATCTTATCTGGGATACCGTCACCATCTGAGTCCGTATCCTGATAATCCGGTTTACCATCGCCGTCGGTGTCCACTGGGTTATTTACATTCCCAGCTTCTACAGCATCAGGGATTCCGTCATTGTCGGAGTCCGTGTCTTGATAATCAGGCTTGCCGTCTCCGTCGGTATCCACGGGTTTGCTTGGGTCCTTGCCAGCTTCAATCTTATCTGGGATGCCATCATTATCTGAGTCCGTATCTTGGTAATCTGGCTTTCCATCTTTATCCGTATCCACGGGGATCAAAGGATCTTTGCCAGCTTCTACTGAGTCAGGAATTCCGTCATTATCAGAGTCCGTGTCTAGGTAATCGGGCTTGCCGTCTCCGTCGGTATCCACAGGTTTGCTTGGGTCCTTGCCCGCTTCCACCGCATCCGGGATTCCGTCATTGTCTGAGTCCGTGTCTTGGTAATCAGGCTTACCATCGCCATCGGTGTCGACTGGTTTGCTTGGGTCCTTGCCAGCTTCTACGCTGTCAGGGATTCCGTCATTGTCTGAGTCCGTATCTTGATAATCCGGCTTGCCGTCGCCATCGGTATCCACTGGTTTATTTGGATCCTTGCCAGCTTCCACTTTATCTGGGATTCCATCTCCATCTGAGTCTAGGTCTAAATAATCAGGCGTGCCATCCCCGTCTGTGTCGACTGGTTTGCTTGGATCCTTACCAGCTTCTACTGAGTCTGGAATTCCATCATTGTCTGAGTCCGTATCTAGGTAATCGGGCTTGCCATCGCCATCGGTATCCACTGGTTTGCTTGGATCCTTGCCAGCTTCTGTTTTATCTGGAATGCCGTCTGAGTCTGAGTCTAGGTCTAAATAATCTGGGGTTCCATCGCCATCTGTGTCCACCGGCTTGCTTGGGTCCTTGCCAGCTTCTGTTTTATCTGGAATGCCGTCTGCGTCTGAGTCTAGGTCTAAATAATCTGGGGTTCCATCGCCATCTGTATCCACAGGTTTGCTTGGATCCTTGCCAGCTTCTACTGAGTCTGGGATTCCGTCATTGTCTGAGTCTGTATCTTGATAATCGGGCTTCCCGTCTCCATCGGTATCCACAGGTTTGCTTGGATCCTTGCCACCTTCTACTGAATCAGGTATTCCGTCTGCGTCTGAGTCTAGGTCTAAATAATCAGCGGTTCCATCCCCGTCTGTATCCACTGGTTTGCTTGGATCCTTGCCAGCTTCCACTGAGTCAGGAATTCCATCATTATCAGAGTCCGTATCTCTAAAGTCGGGGGTTCCGTCACCATCTGTATCCACAGGTTTGCTTGGATCTTTGCCCGCTTCTACGGAGTCAGAGATTCCATCATTATCAGAGTCGGTATCTAAATAATCTGGTTTCCCGTCTCCATCTGTATCGACTTGGGTTCCATTCGAGCGATCATCCATCCCATCGGGTTGGTCATCTCTAGATGCACAGCTTTCACAAATCAACACTCCTTCTACTCGGTCCGGAATACCGTCTGCGTCACTATCCAAATCCAGGTAGTTGCCACTTCCGTCTCCATCAGCATCTGCGCTCGTCTCTTTATTATCTGAAATTAAATCTCCATCACTATCTACATCGCGGTAATTAGGGCGGTTGTCTTTGTCCATGTCGGAGGTCTGTTCCACCGCATCTGGGATTCCATCCCCATCACTATCCAAATCTAAAAAGTCTGGGATGCCGTCCTTGTCTGTGTCTTGAGGGCCTCTTGGTGTACCGCCCATGCTCGTTTCTAAAAAGTCGGCTAGGCCATTTCCATTCACATCCGGGAAGCTGCCGTCTGCATTCTTCACCGTTCCTGTATATCCATAATCACTGTGGAAGCCATATACTTCATAGGCTTCCCAAGCATCCAAGATTCCGTCTGCGTCACTATCTAGATCTAAGTAATTCGCTATGCCATCTCCGTCTGCATCTGAGCTGCCTTCCGTGCGATCTAAAATACCATCGTTATCAGAGTCTAAATCCAAATAGTCCGCATCGCCATCTTTGTCGGAATCAATATTTCGTTCATAACTATCAGGTAAGCCATCATTGTCTGAATCTGAATCCAAATAATTCGGGATGCCATCAAAATCAAAGTCTTGGCAAGTAGGTCCACCGCCAAAGCATTCCATCGCATTGCTTATGCCGTCGTTGTCACAATCCGATGAAGCAAAAAACTTGTATTGCGGGGTGTTAATCGCAGGTACTGCACCGCTCAAACCATCCACGCAGAAATCCAAAGGCGCGCTGTCTGTTCCATTCGGAGTGCCGTCTCCGTCGCAGTCTGCTGCTTTCCAAGCGGCAGTTGTGTTGGCGATAATCTGGCTGCTTGGTAAATAACTACAAGCGTCGATTGGGTCCGTGCCGTCGGTAGCTTCTTGCGTGTCGGTCACGCCGTCGCCGTCGGTGTCGCCGGCAATAACCTCGATTAGGACATTGGCTGTGGCAGATCCTGTTCCATTACTCGCTGTCACCACATAGGTATTGGAAGCCGTGATGGCAGTAGGAATCCCACTAATCACACCCGTCGTGGCATTAATGCTAAGTCCAGCGGGTAAAGCGGGACTAACCGTAAAACTACTAACTGTGCCCGTATAGGTAGGTGAAAGGGGTGTAATGGCGATGTCTTTAATGAATACATTGGGTGTTGTATAGCTTAGAGCGGAAGGGGCAGGAATTTGTATAACTAGATTCAATGCACTGCTGGACGCCAAAGTGGCCCCGCTGGCTGTTGGAGTCAAAATGATGGTTTCGTCTACTTCAGTAATACCGTCAGCAATCGCTGAAACAGTCAACGTACCAATAGTTTGCCCTGCTGGGATAACGATTTGGGGAGTATTATTATTGGTAAATTTTTGAATACGGTGGTTTTGATATTCAGCCACATAAATATTTCCATTTGCGTCTAAAGCCACTCCAACGGGGCCATTTAATTGATTTGAATTTGATCCTGAAGTTCCTGTTCCTGCCACGATCACTCCCTCTGTCGCTCCTTTTACCCATTTTTTAACTCGGTGGTTAGTGTAACTACTCACATAAATATTTCCATTTGAGTCTACAGCCACTCCATAAGGATAATATAGTTGATCCGCGGCAGATCCTGGAACACCAGTTCTTCCTGCAACTGTTTCACCTATTATGGCACCAGGCGCCCATTTTTGGATACGATGGTTATGTGTATCAGCCACATAAATATTTCCATTTGAGTCTACAGCCACTCCAGCAGGATAATATAGTTGATCCGCGGCAGATCCTCGAACACCAGTTCTTCCTGCAACTGTTTCACCTGTTATGGAACCAGGCGCCCATTTTTGGATACGATGGTTATCATAATCAACAATATACAGATTGCCAAAGGAATCAATACACACACCAACCGGGTAATCTAATTGATTAGCCGCTGAACCGGCACCATTACCTCCGGCAACAGTTTCACCAACGGTAGCTCCAGGAGCCCACTTTTGGATACGGTTGTTATTCGAATCAGCCACATATACATTCCCTGATGCGTCTACAGCCACTCCCCAAGGGTCATTTAGTTTATTCAAAGCAGAACCAGCACCAATTCCCCCTGCCACGGTCTCTCCCTCTATCGCTCCTGGGACCCACTTTTGAATACGATGGTTATACCTATCACCCACATAAATATTTCCATTTGCGTCTACAGCCACTCCAATAGGGAAATTTAATTGATTTGATCCTGATCCACGTCCATTACCTCCAGCTACGGTTGTTGCAAAAGAATTATACCCCAACAAACTAAAACTATAATCGGAATTATTCGTAGCTGTACCAGTTGGCGCAAAATTAACAACTGCTTGAGAGCCACTTGTCGCTGAAAGATTAGCAGTCACCGTAATGGTTTCTCCTTCCTTAAACCTAGTTTTGTCGGTCGTGAGGGTAACCGTTTGACCGAAACTATACATGGCTAAGCCAAGCAAAATGCATTGACTTAAAATTACTTTTTTTATCATAGAACTAGGTTTTAAAGAATTACTAAAAACTCCTTACGGGAGTTTCATAAGGGTCTCTCAAGTATGGATATATTTTTTAGAACTGTTATAAAATGAAAAATTTATGTGATCTGTACCAGATTCATTCATAGAATTCTCTAACCCATATGAATATGTGTTTGAAGGAAAATAAAAAAGTCTTTGATTGATATTTCTAAGGTACTCAATGAATGAGCTGAGCAATAAAGCCTCTCTGATTAGGAATCTAAATCCCCAATGACTAATAACAGAATACTGATTTTTGAAAAAAACCTTTGGAATTTTTAAAGAACGCAAAAATTTTACCCCATGAAAATGGAATTCAGCTATGGTACTTAGGAAAAGATTCAAACGAAGTAAATAGCTTTTTTTGTTAAAGCGCTTCGACAGGCTAATGAAAGACTCTATAACAATAAATTTTTAGAACTAATTTTAAAAAACAAATATATTTAAAGAGACAAACTATTCAAAATCTATATTGTTATAAAATTGTTTTTAATTCCTAATTCTTAATTATTGAAAATCAGCTATTTACGATTACATCAGAAATATTAGCCTAAGCCTTTCGTCCATTAAAAACTCACACCTTTTTAAATAAGCAAAAAACAAAGTTTTGAATCGCACCCATGGGTGTCAGGTGGTTTTCTCGCTTGCAAAGAATGTTTTTAAATGCCCGGGATTCAAACCTACTCTTCATCCCTGTTTCATCATATTGCTTCACGTCCAGGCCGCTGCATTTGGTGGGGCCATCGGTAGAAAAAGTGCCCACAATCACGTTGCCAGATACTGCCTTTGATACTAGATTTAAATAGGAGTTAATCGTTTTTTCTTCCGTTTGGAAATGAAATGCGGCGCGATCGTGCCAAATAGCATATTGTTCTTTCGGCTTAAAATCCAATACATCTTGCACAATCCAAGTAATTTTTTTTGCCTTATTCCCTAAGCGTTTTTTAGCTCTGTCAATCGCCGCTTCCGAAATATCTAAAACGGATAGATCACTAAAGCCCTCGGCCAATAAATAATCAACCAATTTACTATCACCCCCGCCTATGTCGATAATTTTAGCTGATTTGGAAGGATTAAATGAGTGGATAAGGTCCAAAGAGACCGATGGTTTTTCCTCGGTCCAACTTACCTCATTCGGCTGTTTTGTTAGGTAAATCGTTTCCCAGTGTTTTTTGATTTCTGCATTCATAGGACAAATTTCAACATTTATATACTATTGAACTGTGACAAAGGTCACTTAAATTGAATTTCAGCATTTATATTCAAATCGCAATTTTGGGAAACCCAACATTTGCATTAATTTCATGCATGCAAAATACATACATCGCTGATCAAACATTTGAAAAAATCTCAGTCATTGAGCCTGGGGAATATGACCATTGCCTCTTCAAAAACTGTGCTTTTGAATCCGCCGATTTCAAAAACTTTAAATTCCTGGATTGCCGATTTGAATCGTGTAATGTGAGTTTAGTCCAGTTGAGCGGGGCGTGCGTGCAAAAAGTTCATTTCGCCGATTGCAAAATGCAAGGATTACGTTTTGAGGCTTGTAATCCATTTCTTTTTGAAGTCAGTTTTGAAAGATGTTCCCTAAACCTTTCGTCTTTTTATCAAGTCAAAACGAAGGGTACTTCATTCCTGCATTGCCAATTACAGGAAGTTGATTTTACAGAGGCCCACTTCCCAAAAGCGATTTTTGATGAATGCGATCTTTCCGGAGCACTTTTTGATCATACAAATTTGATCGAAGCGGATTTTAGGACGGCACATTCCTACGAAATTAATCCCAGCATCAACCAAATAAAAAAAGCAAAATTTTCAAGCGATGGCTTAGCCGGTTTATTGCAAAGCTTTGGCATTTCCATTTCTTAATTACAAA
>Ga0222712_10002123_pt1 | contig 23242 bp, 33 predicted proteins | sample C33_657DmetaG_FD_165043 | JGI IMG/M metagenome (GOLD analysis project Ga0222712, IMG submission 165043) | Estuarine water microbial communities from San Francisco Bay, California, United States - C33_657D | ecosystem: Environmental > Aquatic > Marine > Unclassified | place: USA: California... | reverse complement strand
CATATTTTGAGCGAAATCGAAAAGTTCCATCAGTTCATCAGAATGTTTTAACTTTTGTTAAAGGTAATCCTGATCTAGCGACAGAAGATTTAGAATGGGATGGTGAATATAAATGTATAGTAGAAGGTAAGAAATATAAATCATTTAGAGAGGCCGCTATATCAATAGATGCTGATACATTAGTTGCTTCCGAAGTTGAAAGAAGATGCCTTTCTCCAAAAATCAAATACAAAGATTGGCAGATAATTGGTAATGAAACAAATCCGGTACTTAAAATTAGTTTAGATGGGTATCTATTTGAATCACCTATTCACGCTTCAAATTATATTGATATGAGTGTAGGAGAAATCAGAAATCGAATCTATTCAACTAATCCTCTTTATCGTCATTGGATTCAATTAGAAGAACCTATTACACATATAACTTATGAAGAAAACCAAAAGAGTTTAGAAGGTGTGGTGATAAGAGAGCAATTACATACAATCCAATGTGAGGGTATAGATTTCTATTCTATTAAAGAAGCGGCTCAACACTTTGGTGTATCGGATGAAAGAATACGACAAAAATTAGTATCAACCGAATATAACGATTACATTTATTTATATTAATTCTAATGAAAATAAAAGGTTGGGAAAAATTAAGTGGTATAACATATAAAGGATTAACTATTGTAAATCCTATTCATAATGCTGATGAAACTAAATATACGGCTGATATCCTCAATTTTAATAAGCCTGATAGGCCTGTGTGGAGATTAGCGGTATTAACTGATAAACATCGTTTTCGAAATCTTTCAAATAATTTTTTTGTTACGATTAGAGGTGAACATAAAATGTCTACTCAAACAATTGTTTCTAAAGAGATGATGTTAAAACTTTCCGATTTCAGAGGAGTATTTGAAAGATTAGTTGATGAAATTCTAATGATGGAAGAAAGGTTACTTAACACAGTTTAACTTGCCATTAATAATTTACGGAGTAAAAAAATATATCTATAATAAATTAATAATATGAAAAATTTAATTACAATTGGTTTGGTATTGTTTGGATTGAATCTAAATGCACAAACAATGGAAAAAGAGTATGTTAATCATCTTTTAGATTCTCAGAGTGTTGAAGAGTTAAGAAGAATAAAACCATTTGAGTGGAGAATGTTTCCAAAACCTGAAAGTATTACAAAGAGAGGTAATAAAGTAATAGTAATATTTGATAGAAGGGAGTGGGAAAGAATGCAATACATTCATAGAAAAAGAATGCAACATCGTTTACCACCGCCTCCTCCACCATTTCTAAGAAGATTTTAATCCATATAAGTGTTCTTTTGTAAAAAAGTATATTTATATGTATGAAATTAAAACCTATACTTTCTGAGTGCTGGACTGGATATAAACAGGTTGGTATGAAAAACAAAGGAGGGAGACAAGTTCCCAACTGTGTTCCTGAATCTGTCACCGAATCCTCAAAGGAAGATATCATAAAGGATTTAGATAAAGCAAAGAATGATTTACTTAAAAAGGTAGATGTTTTAATTGCTAAGAAAAAGAAACTATATTCTGATGTAGATATCGAATCACCAATGAGTGCCGATGAAAAGAAATTAGATAAAGATATCGCTGATTTATTTTCCGATATCAATAAGTTAGTTCTCCAAAAAAGAAGCCTTAAAGAATCAGAACTTAAAGGATATCTTGCAGCAGATGTAGTGGATGATATTGTTAAAGCAATAGGTTCAAAAATGGTAAAGGGGTATGTTGAAAATGCACCTAATAGAAATTACATCTATCTTAAACTTACTGATATAAAATTTGGTAATGATGTTGTAAAGATGTTAAAATCAAAATTTGGAATTGATGCTAAAGTTGATAAAACATTTGGAAACATACCAACGGTATCATTCTCAAGCAATAAAGTAATTAGTGAAGCTCAAGCAGTTAGTGGTGGTAAAGTTCACAAATTAATTACTGGTAAAAATCTTAAATTTAAGGGTAAATCATATAATCAAATAGATTTTGAAACATTAGGCGTTGATAATAATAATGGAACTATTCGATTGAGAATTATTGCACCAAAAGAAATTTTCGGAAACGAAATGAGTTTAGATTTTAGAACTATAAGAAGAGGGCCGTTCTTTAAAACAGATACGAATAATCAATTTAGTGAATCCAAAACATACAAAAAAGGTGATAAACTGAAAATCAAATTACCAAATGGTAAAAAGTTTGATGTAGTATTTGTCGATTATTCTCGTACAAAAGGAGTGGCTTTGGGTAAGTTTAAGGATAGTCATGGAGAATATGATACTAAACCATTTAATTTAGATACGATTGTAGAATCAGTAAACGAAGAAAAAGTTTATATTGATTTCCTAAATAAGGCAAAGGGATTCAAACAAGATAGGATTAAATTTAATTCTTATGAAGCTGCCGTAAAATGGGCAAGAAAGAATTTTGAAAAGTTTAGTCCGGATATGATTAAGTTTGAATCCGTAAACGAACTAAGTTCAAATGTTCCGAAGATATTTGTAAAAACTGCAGCAGTTGAAAAGAAGATTAAGGAATTGATGGCAGATAGAAAGAGAGCAGTAGTTCCTTATAATAATGAAAAAGACCCAAAGAAAAAGGAAATACTAAAGCAAGTTCTAATTAAACTCACTAATCAAATTAAAGGATATGAAAAGAATTTGATTCAGTTAAGAGATATGGAAGAAGAATATATTCAACAATTAAATGCTAATGCTGAATTAGAAGTTGAATCAAAAAACTAACCAAAATAAAATTTATATTTTTACATAACCCATTGATTTTCAATGGGTTATTTTTTTAAAATATTTTCCAAAATGCTTGGAAAATCCAAAATTTATTCCTATCTTTACTATGTAATAAAAAGATAAGATATGAACATTGTACGATTTAACCGCCACGAATTATTCACCGAAGAAATGATGGATTTCCATTCTACCACCCTAAGAGAGGTAGAAAACTTTTATATGGATAAAAACCAAAGTTGGTTCAATGAAGTTTACAACCAATTGTGTGGTGTATGGGATGGATACCTTTACACAGAAATGTTGGAAAGTGCTAAACAATTAGGATTACCAACTCACATTACCAATCGAATTTCAACCACAATTGAGTTCATCGAAAAAGGTATTAAATAATAAAATATAAAACTATGATAAAGAGTAAAGAAGAAACATTTGGAATTGAAATTGATTTGACTGGCCCTAACGGAAACGCATTTTACCTATTGGGTACTGCTGGTAATTTGGCTAAACAACTAGGATTGAATGGAGCAGAAATTAAAGCCGAAATGATGAAAGGTGATTATGAACATTTAGTAGAAACCTTTGATAAACATTTTGGACATTTTGTAACCTTATATCGTTAATATGATAATTAATTCATCTTTACCACCAGTTTGTATTCAATCAGTTATTGATGGGCAATGGTACATTGTAACCACCGATGCATCTTTAGGTTGGGTAAAAGTTGATAGAAGATATGATTGGGAAGAGTTAAACCAAATGTGGATTAAAAAAACCTATAATCATATTAAAAAAGAAAACCCCAAAAAGATAAAAGCAAACTACAAAGTGGAGGGAAGTAAAGGTAATGTATATAAGGTAGTTAATGATGATGGTAAATGGAGTTGTTCTTGCCCAGCATTTGGTTGGAGTAGAGGTAGAGATTGTAAGCACATTAAACAATTAAAAATTAAAATATAAAATTATGGGAGTAGATATTTCAGGCAGAAATCCGAAGACTGAAATGGGTGATTATTTTGGTTCAAATTGGTGGGGATGGAGACCTATTAACGCACTTTGTCAAATTGCTGCATATAAGAGCAAACTTAAAATTAATTTTGACCATTGGGGTTCAAACGATGGTAAAGGACTTCGTACACAAAAGCAATGTGACCGTTTGGCGGAAGCCTTAGAAGAACTTTTAGGAGATGATATCAATTTAAAAGAAGATGATGATAGGATATATCTATGTTTAGGTAGCTGGTGTGAATTTGGTACGGGTAGATTTATAGGAGCTGAAAAAGAAGCATTATTAAATGAACAATATTTTTATGGAGAAATCTTATATTCATCTGTTATAACTCCAAATGGTGAAGCAGTTGAATCATCACATTCCACATCAGTTGGTAGGGTAAAAGATTTTATTACATTCCTCCGCAATTGTGGTGGATTTCAAATTTGGTAATATGATATTAAACACTTTGATAGGATATTTGGGTGGATTTTTATTGGCAATCTGCGCAGTGCCTGAAATGATAAGAACAATTAAAGATAAAAGGTGTCATTTAGGTTGGCCTTTTCTATTATTGTGGTTTTTTGGTGAGGTGTTTATGATGATATATTCAGTTTGGTTATGGGACTATCCACTTATGTTTAACTATGGATTTAATATAACTCTCCTTTCAGTAATGTTGTTTTATAAACTAAGATAATTAACATATTCCTTACTCTGTCAAACAAACGGTGGTATTTATATCACCGTTTTTTTATATTTATTTAAAAAGGAAATGTTATGGATGTGCAGGATGAGATAAACGAAAAAGCGGAGCAAATAGTAAAGCTGTTAAAGAAAGGAACTTTCTTTGATGAATATCCTTTTATATTACCTCTCAAACTTAAAATAGCTCTTCAGGTATCTATGACCAAAAAATGGGAAGAGAAAGGTGATATGAACTTATCAAAAAAAGAATTATTTGAATTAGTATTTCAACTTAATAGAGATGGGTTATCAGATACCATATATGAATGTTCCCAAAAAGGATATCTAAAAATGGCAGTAAATAAAAAAGGTGAATTGGTATATACAATTTCAGATACCGGTAAATCAATTGAACTTCTCAATAAAAGACAAAAATTTTTATTAGAAAGTTTCATCTCTAAAAAATAATATGATAAAAGATAGATTTAAAATTGCCTATTTCAATGGTTGTTCTTTTACACAAGGAGGAGGATTGGAAACCATAAATGATGTGGATTGGAATGAAAGAGATGAAAATGGATTTGAAAAGGATTTAAAAGATGGTAGAAGAGATGTATTAAAAATCTACAATGAGATATATGGCATGCCCTATTGGAATTCTCGTTTAGATGTTGCATATCCATCTATATTTGCAAATATAACTCACTTAGAAACAATTAATGATTCTCAAAGTGGAGGGGGTATAGAGAGATTGATAAGAACCACACAAGATTTTGTTTCGGATAATTGGGATATAAAAAATAAAATTATATTAGTCTTGGAATTAACTGATTTTCAAAGACTGGAATTATATTCAAATACATACGAAAAGTATATCTTATTTAATTACAATATTAATCATTTAACAAATAAAATTGATGAGTGGTTTAGTTGTAGAGATTATGCAAATAGAGTACACTCTGATGATAACAATTATCTTACTCCTATACTAAAACCATTTGTACAAGAATGTCTTAATCCAAAACAAATATTTCAGAAGCTAACAAGAGATTTAGTAAACTTTCTATCATTCTTACAATTAAATGGTATTGAATTTTTTATAACCGAAGAGCCAAACTATGAGATGATTGGTATTAAAGAAAAACTCTTTTCGGAACGAGTGTTACCTATTGGTTCTTCATATCAATGGGCTCAAAATAATAAAGGTAGGATAATCGATGAAGTTCCAATTGAAGATGTGCATCCTGGTGTGTTGGGACATAGGGGGTATGCAAAAGAATTAGTATCTTATTTAGAATCAAATTTTAGATAATTCTTAATAAGATATTTATTGGTATGGGATTATTTAAAAAAATAGGAAACTTCTTTCAAACAAAAGTAGGTAAATTGGTTGCTGGAGTTAGTGCAGTTTTAGCTGCTCCATTTACAGCTGGGGCTTCTCTAGCTGCTGTTCCATTTCTTTTCAAAGGGAAAAAGAAAAAGGGTGAACCAGTTTCTCTTTTAAGTCAAACAGAACAACCTATTGAATCTAAAAAAGTAGGAATTTCTAAAAGAATAGGAATTCCACCTCCACCTATCATTGAACCCCCACTTATAGAAAAAAGAGATTTAATACTTACTACCGATGATGGACAGATTGATAAAAGAGTAATAGGGCCTATAACTAAAATTGATGTAACTTTATATGGATTTTATAGTACAATAAATAAATTAACAATACCAACTGATAATGATTTAGATAATGTTGTGATTGTACCAAATACTTTTTTTCCATATATTGTAGAATTTACCAATCATCCACCATCTGAAGGGGTAAGATATATATCAGAATTCGTTTTTCAAAAAATACTAGTAGAATGGGAAACTAATTTAGGGAAAGTGTTGCATACTTTAGAAAATGGGTTATCGATATATCCTTATATAAAATTTGATTGGCAAACATTTGTTGATAAATATAATATATTTAATGGAGGTGTATTAGAAAAAGAAGGTGGGATAATGTATGGATTTACCGTATCTCCTGTTTTTTTATTACAATGGATAGATGGGCCAGAAGTTTCAAATCTTTTAGATTACTCATATAAAATCCCACCTGCAGTCAAAACAGTATTTGATTTTAACCCACCACAACCTGATCAACCAGGTAGAACACCCGCTAGTGTAACAAATGATCCTAAAAAATTTGATAAACTGACGAAGATAATTGATACGGTAACTAAAGTTGGTACTACATTTGCAATAGCTAAAGCGGCAATTGGTGGAGTAACGAGTATTTATAAAAATACAAAAGATTCAATCAATAAACTTTCAGATGCCGCTTCACAATTAGGTAATAAATTTAAAGATTTTAAAGCTGCATTATCAAAAGATGCTATTAATGGTAAAATAAGTGATGTTAAAAATCTAATTAAAACAAAATTACCTACTCCTAAAAGTATTTTTAAGAAATTTAAAGAAAATAATGAGGAACAATTAACAGGTTGGACTAAGCTTAGACAGAGGAGAGCAGAAAAAAAGGAACAAAGAAGATTACCTAAAGACCAGAGGGTGAAAACTAAATTTAATCTTAAAAATTTTAATTTACCTGAATTACCTACACTACCTAATTTACCATCAATTCCAACTCTCCCTAAAAAGATTTCTCTTGCAAATCTTAATCAATTACCTGGATTTGGAAAACTACCTAATATAAGTGGATTAGTTGCACAAGGAAAGGGTATTGTAAGTGGATTGGGTAATATTAATTTAAAAGACCCAATGAGTTTATTAAATGCACCAGCTAACATATTAAATCAAGTAAGTAGTTTGGCAAATAATGCATCTAGTACATTAGAATCTACAAGACAAAATATTTTAAATAGTCCAACCAACAAAGCTGCTGCTGAACAAAGAGAACAGGTTGCTATTGAAAATCAACAAAGAATTAATCAAACATTAGCAGATTTAAAAGCAAAGGGTGATGCTGCATTAAAGAAAACAGGTTTAGATAATTCTACATTGACAAGAACAATATTAAAAGATAGAAGCGGAACAATACAAATTGGAACAACAACTACTGCCGCATCTAGTGGTTAAAAAGTAATTTAATCTCCAAAAATTTAATAATTATAGGTAGTAATAACCCACATTCAATGAAGAGAATATATTACAGACTAAATTGGAAAGAATATCTAAATAGTGGGAACAAAAAGAATGAAGGCACAGATGAGCTTTATTCACTTCTATTCTCAGAAATAAAATCAGCAATCACTAAAAATGTTAATGAATTATGTATCGCTGCCGATGCATACACCCGTACTATGATATTAGTACCATACGATGAATATTCTCAACTTTTAGAAGAATGTATAAATTATTTTCAAATAAAAGAAAATTACGAAAAATGCATTGAAATAAAAAAAACTTTGGAAAAATTTAAAGTAAAGAAAGTGAAGAAGAGGAAAGTTCCGACAGAATCACAAAAATTGATTCTTATAAGGCTTAACCAAGTTACGGATGAATAAATAAAATTAGTTAGTATCATGCCGAAATTAAAAGCTAGAGCAGTAAAAAAAGCATCGGAAGTTGAAGTTACAAACACAATAGAAGAATTAATTGAAAACAAAGTAGGAGGGATACCAAAGTTAATTACACCAATTGAATTTAAAACAAAAAACCAAAAGAGATTTTATAAGGCTATTGAATCTCAAAAAAATCAAATCGTTATGGCACACGCATTAGCGGGAGCCGGAAAAACATTTATCGGAATACAAAAAGGAATAGAATTAGTTTATCAAAGAAACAGTGGAATTTACAAAATGGTTATAATAAATCCAACAGTCGATGTTGGTAATGAAGATAAGTTAGGGCATTTACCAGGAGATTTAATGGAAAAAATTGCCTATCACAACGAATCATCATTAGGTATTCTATATAAAATTATAGGAGAAAAAGAAACACAAAGATTAATTGAATTAGGAAAATTAGAATTTAAAGTATTAAACTTTCTGAGGGGGTTAAATTTCAATAACACTTATATTTTTATGGATGAATCTCAGAATGCTTCACCTGCACAACTAAAAACTTTAATCACGCGTATATCAGATGATAGTAAGATGGTAATTTGTGGTGATCTTTCCCAATGTGATAAGTACAGAACAAATGGAGCACCCGCATACACCAAAAGTGGTTTCTATGATATATGGAAAAGATTAAGTGGATTAGAAGGAGTATATCAGGTAGAGTTTTCTAAAGATGATTGTGTAAGAAGTGGAATAGTAAAAAGAATACTAGAAAGATATGAATTAGAGGAAGAAATACTATTAGGAGAAAGTTTTTCTCAGCCAGATTTGGAAAATACAAAAGAATTCTTTACATTAGAGCAAAATACCTAAATGAAAAAAATTAAAATAACAATGGAAATGGGGGATGAGGCAGTTACCTTGTCCCTCAATACCACTTCTACATTAGCTGAAGTGTTGGCACATATTACAAAAATTAGAGAAGAGGAAACAGTTGAATCATTAATTGAAAAACAATTATTAACTGAAATACCCAACGGTAACATTTATGAATCTCCGGATAATGGTAAAACAATTTATAAACGAAAAATTGGTGAATCAAAAAAAGAATTGATTAGTAAGAATCGTTTTAAAATGGAAACGAGATATGATATGGGTGGTTCTTATGATGCAATGGTTTTCGATGAAGAAGGTTGGGAATGTGGATATTGTGGTAAAAATACATTTAATGTAGATAATGATTACTTAATTGGGGTAGACCATTTATCCTGCGTTTTGAAAAATGAAAGAGAAAAAAAGGAAAAATAAATATCCTGATCTAGTAGTATATTCTGAAGAGAAAGGATTTTATTCCAAAGAACTCACATACGGCTCAAATGTAGGAGCACCTGCTATTAAATTAGAAGATGTTAGTGGTTGGAAAAAAACTCAAGCATTAGTTGCTAATAAGCAATTTAAATCTAAATACGAGGAACTAAGAGAAGAATTTAAAAGATTAGTTGATGAAGTAAGTTGGAATGAATTTGTATATTCATCAACTTATAATTTTTTACCTGTAATGGGTGAAATCTATTATTTATATGAAAGAGAAGATGGTAATATTTTTTTATCATTAATTAAGCCCTCCGAGTGGAAAATGAAATTTTTAGGTGCAACAAAATTAGATTCTACTCAAAAATGGATAAAAACGCCATACGATTATTATGAATTATGATTTAGTTATTATTAATGGAGATTCTTTTTCCGAAGGGAATGGATTATGTAGGCAGTTTGAAAAGCTTGGAAAGGAATGTAAGCATTATGAAAACTGGACTCAATTAAAAAAATTATCCGAATCAGAGGTTTTTTTAGACCGTTCTTTTTCATGGGGAACTCGAATAGCTGAGTTATTGGATATTCCTGTTTTAAACATATCAAAAAGTGGTTCTTCAAATAAATCTATATTAAGAAGATGGTATTACCTTTTTAATGTAGGGCCAACTAAAAATGATAATAAGATTTTTGAATATAAAATTGGAGATGAACATTGGGGATTTTTTTATCCTAATTCACAAAAATTTTTAAAGTATGATAAAATGTCATTCTTTAAGTTTAAGAACCCACTCTGTATTACACAATGGAGTAATTCATATAGAGGTGAAATAGGATATAGAAGTTTAATGCAAACTGTTAATCCTGGATTAGGAGATTTTGAAACTTTAAAAAATTGGATGGAAGAATACCAAATACCTTTAAATCCTGATAAATTTTATACCTTCTTTGAATATTATAATAATTTAATGAACACCGAATATCTTGCTCATTATGAAAATCTAAACCTATTATTAGCTTTTAAAGCATTAATGGATGCGGTAGATTTCAAAAGTTATTCTATTTTTCATAGAATGGTTAATACTATGGAATTTAAATATCATAAATTAGTCCATAATTTATTGCCGGAAAATGACACAAAGATAATTGAATCAAATACATTCACTCTTAAAGATGTTGGTATAGAAAATCTACATTATAGTTTAGAGGGGCATGAATATTTTGGAGAAAATATATTAAAACTTATTAAAAATGACTAATGGTTTATATCTAACACATCAGTTGGATGTAGATGTAAGTCCAGCTGGCATTAATATGATGACAATTAAAGGTTTACCATCACCTCCATCTATTAAAGAAAACATTAGGTATTTTTCAATAAGTAAGTCATTGGATTCATTTAATTTTAATGAAGAAAAAATAAAATCTATAAACCAAAAAATCAAAGATATCTTAGGTGATAATTTAAACTCATATAAATTTATACTATCATTAGAAAAGGAAGAATCAATTACTACAATTGAACGAATTGATACCTTTAAGAAGATGATTGATAATGCAATTTCATTAGTAATTACTATTAATATAGAAGAAATAAAAAATGATTCTGTAGTATTTTTAAATAATCCATCTTGGATTTTATCTGATATAGATAATAAATTCTTTTTCGAAATCTGGAGATATCTTAAAGCAAAAGATTTAGGGACTATAAAAAAGAAATTTATGTTTCTTAATAATCATTATTCAGAAATAAGATTTGATATATTAAAATTTCTTTATAAAAATAAGTTTAATTCAGAAGGTAACATTTCATTTAATTATATTGATTTTAATCAAAATCATATCAATGTGAGGGAAGAAGATTTTAAAAAACAAATAGAACATTATGGTATAGAATACCCAAAGTTTTATGATGCTTTACCAACACTTTCTCATATAACTGAAAGAGAGGTATCTAGAAAGGATTTAGTAGGAATAAATCACGTTGCAACAATGGCAGATTTTAACTATCGAATTTATTTAGAGTCTTTTTTTGAAATTATAACTGAAACTGACCCTCATATAAATTTACCAGGCGTTCATATATCAGAAAAAATACATCGTCCCCTTCGAACTGCTTTACCATTTGTATATTATGGTAACCCCAAACTTAAAAAAATATTAGAAAATATAGGTCTTACTTTCAATTCACCTTTGTATTTTTTTGGGTTAGATAAAATTCAGTTATTTCAGCATTTAAACTATATATTATCTAAGGATATGTTATGGTATCATCAAACTCAGCTTGAATATATTGATGAATATTTTAATAACATGGATAAGTGGATTGAATTTGTTAATAACAATAATAAGCAGATTTTAAAATTTATGTACACATGATATATTGGTTTACTGGACAACCGGCAGCAGGAAAGACAACATTAGCAACTTGGTTAGCGACATCGTTTCCAACTAAAAAGGTAACTATTGTAGATGGCGATGATATAAGAGAAATCTTTGATAATAAAGATTATTCGGAAGTAGGTAGAAGAAAAAATATAGACCTTGCTCAAAAGATTGCTCAATTCTTACATAAAAAAGGTGAGATAGCAATTGTATCATTAGTATCACCTTATAGAGATCAAAGAGAAGAATTTAAACAAAAAATGGGGGATAATATAGTTGAGTTATATGTACATTGTTTTACCGATAGAGGTAGAACACATTTCCACGTTCCAAACTATGAACCACCAACCGAAAATTTTATTGATGTAGATACCACTAATGATAGTGAATTTGAATCAATACAAAAAATACGAAAACAATTAAATTTATAAAACCACTAATATGAAAAAATACGCATTATACATTGGAAGATGGCAAACATGGCACGCCGGACACGAATGGTTAATCAGACAACAATTAGATAAAGGAAAAGATGTTTGGGTAGCAATTAGAGATGTACCACAGGATGAAAATAATCCTAAATCAGCTCATCAAGTTATGATGGACTTATGTAAAGAACCATTTTTTGTTGAAAACTCAAAGAAGATACACATAAGTGTAATACCTGATATCGAATCAGTAAATTACGGCAGAGGTGTAGGATATGAAGTAATTCACCACTCTCCACCTGCAGATGTTGAGTTGATAAGTGGTACGAAGATAAGAAAAGGTTATATGGATTCAGATGGGGAAATTATAGAGTATGCCGTTAGTTAAGAGACATATTGCCAAAACCATCTCATATCGAATTATAAGTACCCTGGTTGGGTTTTTAATAATGTGGTGGGTAAGCGGTTCAATTAAAGTAGGGGCGGCATTTGGGGTAGCAGAATTAGTTTATAAACCTATTCAGTATTATCTACATGAAAGAGTGTGGTATAAATGGATAAAATATGGGTTAAAGAATAATGGGAAATCCTAAATAGTTAATCAGATGTGAATTCATGCAAAATAATAAAAAATCTATATTTATACAAAACGAGATAAATTTATAATATGAAAGGAATAGTGTTTTCTTCCGATTTTGTGATAGACAGTAACGGAAATGAAAGATTGTTAGAAATCAATACTGATACCGGATTTTTAGATTCCGCTCTATCTTTAATTGATTATACCGATTTTTTTAATGTTTTACAATCAAATAATATTACAAAACTAAATGTTGTTTATAAGGATGAAATCCATAGAAATTTCGTTGATCATATTTCATCTTCGGTAGCTATTTCCGCTTCTTTCATTACGCAGTTTGATAAGACTATAGTTGCGGAATCTAATATATTTCCACCTGTTCCAGTAGAAGACTCTAGTACTTTTATATTAAGATTAGCGTATGATGAATCTGCGATTGTTGATTCTGAATATGCAAAGGGAACACTAAACCTTTTAAAGTTATTCGCAGATAATGATGATACTGGCTCAGTTTGCGGATTTTATCACTCATCATCTTTAGAAGGATTTTACAATACAATTGATGATACTATAAATGATAGTATTCCAGTTCCAGACTTTGTCGTTAAAACAATTTTTGAAAGAAGAAAGCAATCGGATTTTTACAAAATAGGAAAATCAAATTTGAGTGCTTCGGTAAGATTGAATGAATTCATAGATAGTGTTTCAACTGATGATTTTGTTATCCAACAATACCATTTTAATACTGGAAGTGTTAATAATAATAATAAAATAACTTCACTAAGAAGTTTTAAAATTGTTTATGGAGCAAATTTGGATTTAATATCATTAGCCGATTATGAAATTGAAGCAATGTTTGATTTACCAACAAGTTTATCCAGTGAAGTATCGGAAGATAAAATAAATAATTTATTATCCGGAAAACATTATTATGAATTTGCAACTAATTTTACAAAGAAACCTGAAAAGGTTTTGGGTGGATTATTGGATTCACATGAAATTTTAATGGCAGATAATTCTCAGAAACAACTAAAGGATGTTGTAATTGGTGATTTAGTTAGATCTTATCATATAAGTGGCTCTCCGTTAAGAGATAATCGTGAAGAATTATTTGCATGGTCACAAAGTGGTCATTATATTTTTTCCTCTGGTTCATATATGACATCTTCATATATAGAAAATATTTTTTCAGCAAGTATTGTAAATAATATGGTGGGTGAGTTAAAAATAGGGGCTGATGTAATTTATAGTGCACCTGCTAATGTTTTTTTGGTATATGAATCTAATAATGATAGAATGATATACAAAAGAGCATTGCAAATAGAACCATCTACTGATTATTTAATAAACAATGATGGGGTAACCCAATCGATAAGTGAAAATAATATGTATCTATTAAATAATGAATCTCATAGTATTATAGAAATTGATGTGGAAGAGGTGGATACTTATCTAATTGCAGGTACAGAAAATTTACTTAATACTACATTTGTTTTAACTCACAACTGGCAATGTTTTTTACCTGGTACTAAAATTACTATGGGAGACGGGACTCAGAAAAATATAGAGGATATAGTAATAGGAGATGAAGTATTATCTTTTAATGGAATTACAAATGAATCAAAAAAAGTAATAGAAATTAATTCACCAATTCATAATGATTTAATTAAATATACTTTTGATAATAGTACCGAAATTATTTGTACTCAAGATCATCCATTTTTTGTTGTAGGTGGTAATGCTGAATTAGCCTCCTTCGCACCAGATTTGACAAATGACAGGTATGATATAGAAAAAAATGTTAGGCAAATAGAAATTGGAGATTTGGTATTTGTGAATGATAACAATTCCCATACTAAAATTAAAAACATCGAAACATTAAATTTGGGTAATACAAAAACATATATTTTTAGAGTTGAGGATAATCATAATTTTTACGCAAATAATATTTTAGTACATAATAAATAATTTAAAATGGAAACGCCGGAAAAATACAAATCAGTACCAGCTAGTACACTATATAATAGAATTATAATAGAGTTGAGCGCTGCAAAAAAAGAGAAAATCAACACTATTATTCAAAATTTTATTCAATACTTAAAAGCAAGGCATTCATAATATTTTAGATATTATGAATATCTTAATAATTTCTTTAGCAAGATGTGGTTCATCAACATTGCAAACTTCGATTTCAAATAAAAATAATTTAAAAAAAATATTTGAACCTTATGCAATAAACAACAAAGTTTATTATACGCTTAATAATTCAGTAGTAAAGACATTACTTCATCAAACTGATAACAAACATCATACAATGAATTGTTCAGCTGAATACCTTAATAGGTGTGTGCAATTTTACTTAAATTTAATACCTAAGTTTAACAAAGTAATTCTTTTAAACCGACAGAATATAATAGAACAGGCTGAATCGTTATCTATGCTGTATAATGGAAAATTGTATAATGAAGAATATATTTACAATAAAAAAAATAATGTAGAAAAATATATTGAACAATTAAAGCTGGCCAATTTTTATTTAAAAAAATTATCTATCGAATCAAATTTATTAATTGATAGTTATGAAAATATATTTTTTGGAAATGGTTTAATAGATAAAACGATTGAATTAGATTATGAAATATTAAATTTAAAATATAAATTAAGAAAATCTACTATTAAATTAAATTTAATTTAATATGATAAAAGTTATAGAAAATTTTTTAAATAATGAGCAGTGTACTGCCATTTTAGGATTATCGAATAATTCCGAAATTAAATTTCAATCGGGCTACACCTTTACGGCTTTTTTTCAATATTTTAAAAAAATAAATGATGATTACATTGATATCAATGTTTTAAAAAATTTAGAAACTCATTTACCATTATTTAAAAATTGTAACTTTAAATATCTAAGATTACAATTTACAGATGAAACAATTATACAATCGACTGTATTTCATAAACATTTAAATCCTTACTCATTTGTAATTTATCTAAATGATGAGTTTTCTGGAGGAGAGTTAGAATTTGAAAATGGCGAAGTGGTATTCCCAAAAAAGGGAACATTGGTTTATTTTACGCAAAATGAGGGTCATAGAGTTAAAAATTGTATTGGAAGACGTTGGTGTTTAGTTGGTTTTTTAAATAATGATATGTTTAAACCAATAATAAAAAAAATGTTATGAATTTTTTGATTATATCAGGTGCAAGATGCGGCTCTAGCTCTTTACAAAAATCTATTTCAAATTACTATAATCTTAAAGTAATTTTTGAACCTTTTTCACCTTGGGGACTACAGCGAAAAAAATTTCAAATGGAAAATGTTATAGTTAAAACCATTTTTCATCAATTAAAAAATCAATCTCCGATATTAGGAAGTTTATCTAATTCATATTTTGATGAATGTTTTGATTTTTATTCCCAATTGATTCCTAAGTTTGATAAAGTAATTTTACTGATAAGAGATAATATTATAGAACATGCTGAATCTATGGCAGCTTTATATAGTGGTAATTATTTTGATGTAAAATATGTTTACAATCTTAATGTAGATTTAAATCCAATAATTAAACAACTTAATACTGAAAAAGAATATATTACAAAATTATCAAAAAAATTTAATTTACCTATTGATACTTATGAATCAATTTATTATGGTAATGGTCTAACCGATAAAAGTATTCAATTAGATTTGAACATAATTGATAATAAAAATAGACTAAGGCAGTATAATTTACAAAAAAAATTAGTATAGTGAAAAGATTTTTATTATCACAAGGAAGAACAGGTAGTTTAAATTTGACCAGGTATATCAGAGAATCAAACTTAGATATAAGGGTTTATAGAGAGCCGTTTAATACGACTGCAGTAAAGGATACTAATATTAGCTATTCGTTGCAAGAAATACTAACTAATAAAAATATTTTTGTTGAAAATAAAATAGGAGAAGGCTCGTTACCAAATGAATTTAAATCTTTAACAACTGATGATTTAGTTTTAAACCTTAAATCTAAATTTGAAAAAATTGGAATACTTTGTAGAAAAGATTTACAAGCTCAAACTGAAAGCGTGTTAAATGCAAAGTATTCAAATTTATGGCATACTCAATATGTTTACAAGGAAGTTGATATAGATTTATTTCCAGAATTTAAGTTTTTACTAGAAAATGAAAAGGAAAAATTAAAATATATTTCAGCAAAATATTCAATACCAATTTTTTATTATGAAGATTTATATGGTACGAACCAGATTAACGAACTCAAAAAATTTTGTAAATATTTTTCTATTGAATTTAATCAATTTTATATAGATAAGCACATGAATATTAAAAACAAATATAGAGTTGATACAACTAAAAAAATAATTTAATGAAAATTTATATTCATCATTATTTTACTGAGCATTTATTTTATTTTTTAGCACATAATACTGTTGATCGAGAATTTAATATTTCAAATCAATTGGGAAATGTTAGATGTAAATACAAAGATATACCGATAGAATTTATTTTTAAACCAGAATTATCCGATGAATCCGATGGTTATCATTTATTAGATTGGACTACTATTCATTCTCAACTTTTCATTGATAAAAAATTAAAACCATTAACTGAATCTAATCGAAATGTTAGCATTGAAATAAATAATTCGGAAAATAATACATTGTATAATCTAGCAGAGTTACTAAAAGATAAATCAAATTGGATATTAACATTTTTTTCTGGTGAAAAATCTTTGTACAAATATGAAAGTTTAGTATATAACAAAAATGTTGAACTATTATATGATTTAGAAAATTCTCTTAACAAATTAGATAATTTTAAAATTATTTTTGAAGAGGCTTTTTTAAAAAAAGAAATTGAGATAAAATATCCAAATTTTTATTATGCATTTACAAATACAATGTGGTATTGGAACAATCACGCTGATATAAAATTTTACGATGAATTTTCAGATATATTTAGTAATTTAAACTTTAAATATGATTTATGTTATTCAGTTCGTGCTCACAAATATAATAGAATACTGTTGCTGAATGAATTAAAAAAATTAAATCAACCAAAATTATTTTTACAAAGAAGTGATGGGAGAAAAGATGGAGAAGAGTATTCAAAATACAGCCATTTAGTTTCTGATATACATTTGAATTCAACTTTGGGTATTAATGACTTCGATAATTTGGATTTAATTAATAAACAAAGATTAGGAATGGATTTATTTTTTAGAGTTTTACCAAAAGCAAAAATGCAATTATTAGATGAAAGTTGGTCTTGGTCAAAAAATGATTTTGCCTCTCACTACATATCAGAAAAATCGATAGGATTGATTTTATCAAAAATTCCTTTTATTTCAACTCATAGTTATCCATTAGAAATTTTAGAAAAAATCTTAAATATAAGACCGCATCCATTTTTAGAAGAAAGTAAAAAAATACAAAGTGATAGTAAAATGATAGCAGAATTTGTTGATAAATTCTTAAATGATTTTGAAAATAACTATAATCTTTGTAAAATGTGGAGTGATGAATGTTATAATAAATTTGTAAAAAAACTTAAAACAGAAAATTCTCTTTTAGACCTAATTATAGGTGGATTTATCAAAGAGAAACAATTAAGCAAATTATTATGAGAACTTTATTTCACTTCGGAGATAGTTACGGAACAATAGATACTACAATTGAATCTAACAAACATTTTTGTAATCATATTGCAGATTATCTTCAATCACATTATATTTGCTACGCTGTTGGTGGGTATTCAAATGAAATAGTATTTAATACAATTTTAGATAATATGAATTTTTTTAAAAAAAATGATATAATTTTTATTAATTTTTCTTTTTTTTCAAGAGGTTGTTATTATGATGAGGATAGAAAAAAAATAAAATCCACAAATTATTTATATAATGAAATTCGAAATGATAGGTTATTTAATAATAAGTTAGATAAAAATTTAATAAATTTAGTTGAATATTATATTGAAAATCATATAGATTATAATTTTAGATTATTTAAATTAATTAATTCAACATTTAATTATTTACAAAAAAAAGGTATAAACATATTTTATATTTTTATTGAAAATTCAGATTATTCAAATAATCTATTAAATTTTGGTACACATATTAATTTTGAAAACGGGTTTCATAAATGGCTAATAAAAAATAATTTTCATTTGAATCAAGATGTTCATTACACTAGAGGAATTCAAAAAATGTTAAGTGATGTAATACTTAGAAAAACTAATAATCTTGAACCTGTGGTAGATGCAAAATATGTAGAGATTAAAATAAATGATATTGATAAATCAAAAATTGAAAAGTCATCAAAAATAATTTAAATGGATACTATCAATAAAGTGGATTTGGATTTTTTAATTTCTTATTATGAACTTTCGAAAAAAGGAATTAGAAACACAAATAATAGAAGTTATGAATTTGCAGTGTTAAATTACAATGATTCTGATATTATATTTAAATTATTGAAGTGGTTTGAATTAAAAACTGGTTTAAAATTAAAATCTTATGAAACCCATTTATTTATACACTATTATCAAGTTGGTGATTATTTTGGTAAACATAGAGATTCAATAGAAATAGGTGCTAATAATAGAGCCTATGTAGTAGGATTTAACATTAATGATGATTATGAGGGCGGGGATTATATACTATACAATCCGGATGAAATGATAAATAAAACTGCCGGTATCCCGTATTATTTTAAATCTGATAGAGAGCATGAAATAACTAAAGTAAAGAGGGGTATAAGAAAAAGTGCTGTGTTATTTATAAATTACGAGAATTTATATATTGAAAAGAATTTACTATGATTGAAAACGGATTTAGCGTTTATTCACAATTTGGCGAAGACGGTGTTCTGCAATATCTGATACGAACACTTAATCTTTCAAATAAACAATGTTGTGAATTTGGAATGAGTGGTATAACATTTTCAAATACATTTAATTTAGTAGAAAATTATGATTGGTTAGGCGTATTTATAGAGAAAAATGAAAATGAATTAAAAAAAATAAAAAAAGGAATTTGTATAAATAAGGTTGTAGAAGTAAGTGGTATTAATTCTTTGGATAATATTTTATCAGAAACTCCAATTGAGTGTATTTTTGATATTTTAAGTATTGATGTTGATGGTATCGACTATCACATTTGGGATAGCGTTAAAAAATATTTTCCTAATATTGTAGTTATAGAAGTTAATCCATTTATCCCTTTTAATGAAGAATATATAAATGATGGAACTAGATTTAGTAGTAGTTTTAAATCATTGATTAAGTTGGGTAAATCTAAAGGGTATTCTTTGGTTTGTATGACTGGAAATTTAATTTTTGTAAGAGATGAAATACTATTGGGTACTGAATTGGAGAATTATATAAATTATAACCCTAATAAATTATTTCTAAATGATGCAATAATGATAGATAAAAAACAAATATCATTTAAGAGATATATTAAAAAAACTCATTTAATATGAATAATATTACGATTATAGGTGGTGGTACGGCTGGTTGGTTGACTGCGTTATTTATTCAAAAAAACTATCCAAACTCTAAAATAAAATTAATAGAAAGTTCAAAGATTGGTATTTTAGGTGCCGGTGAAGGAAGTACTCCAAATTTAGTTGATTTTTTAAAAGAGTTAGAAATCGATGAAGAACTTTTTTTAAACGAAGTTAATGGGACAAAAAAAACTTCAATTGAATTTTTTGATTGGAGTAATGATAAAAAATCATTTATACACGGATTTGGAGCGGATGGTGTTGAAGATTACAATTACTATGCATATCATTTTAATGCAAGGTTATTTGCTAATTTTTTACAAAAAGTTGCTATTAGTAGAGGTGTAGTTCATATAGATAATGAAATTAACAAAATAATATTAGATGATGATAATATAAGTGGTGTTGAATTAAAAAATGGTGAGATAATTAATACAAATTTTTTGTTTGATTGTACCGGATTTCATCGATTAGTAGCCGATTTGTATCATATTAAATGGAATAATTATAATAAAGATTTAGTAGTTAATTCTGCTATACCATTTTTTATACACTCTCCAAATAAAAACATTTATTGCAGAACAAATGCAATTGCTATGAAATGCGGATGGGTTTGGCAGATACCACTTAAAGATAGATGGGGATGTGGATATATTTACAATGAAAATTTAATATCTGAGGGTGATGCACTAAAAGAAATTTATAGTAGGTTTGGAGGTGAAATTAGTGTAAATAAAAAAATTAAATTTTCAGCTGGTACTTATGAAAAAACCTTAATAAATAATAGTTTATTAGTCGGCCTTAGTTCTGGCTTTTTAGAACCTCTTGAAGCAACATCGATTATGACTATAATTGTTCAATTAAAAAGATTTTTAAAATTTAAACATAACATTATTACAGCCGAACAATTTAATACTGGTATGAATAATATACAAAGGCAAAATATGTTATTACTTAGAAGTCATTATAATTGTGAAAGATGTGATACTGAATTTTGGGAATTTTATAAAAATAATTCTTTGCCAGAAGAACTAAATAATATTATATCGGAAGATAATTCGATTGTGATTAAAAACGATTATCAATTGAGAAAAGCTTTAAATGTACCAAATTCAGTTGATTTACAATTTCCTTTATCTAGTTATTTCATAATTAATAATGGAAATTTTTCTAAAAAATTAAGAATGATATGAACAAAAAAGGTTTTTGTGTAGCACCATTTAGAAACGCAGAATTTCAGGCTAATGGTTTAGTATGGCAATGTTGTTCTGGGTATTGGAGTGAGGAAGAAAAAAGATGGGTAAACGCGTGGGTGAAATGTGGGCCTGCAGGAAATGCACTTACTGAAGATTGGGATAGAATATGGAATAGTGAAACCGCAGTTAAGTTAAGAGAATCTATGCACGATGGGAGCATGAAATATTGTGATGAGAAAGAATGTGGTTTTTTACAAAGATGGAACAATGAAGAAATTGATGAAAGTGTTTATGATAACGGATACTTTCCAATATTTGATGAAAAAACATTTCATAAACTTTGGAACAATAAAACTATAAATCCGACAGGTGAAGAGAAATTCAAAAAAATAATTGAAGAAAAAATATCGGAATTACCTTGGGGGCCTGAGTGTGTAATATTTTCACATGATAGAAGTTGTAATTTAAAATGTCCATCTTGTAGAGTGGATTATATACAAACGAGTGGTAAAGAAAGAGAAAAATCTGAAAAGATACAAAATAAGATTTTAGATTTTGCGATGAATGATGCACATGAATTATACATAACTGCCAGTGGTGATGGATTCGGTGGTGAATTTTGGAGAAATCTATTAAAATCAATCACAATGGAAAAATATCCAAACACAAAAAATTTACACCTTCATACAAATGGTGTTGGATGGACAGAAAAGATATGGGGTATGTTATCTAATTTACATAAAATTCCAAGAATAACTGCAGAGATTAGTATAGATGCATGTACTAAAGAAACTTATGAACAAATAAGGTTGGGTGGAAATTGGGATATACTTTATAAAAATCTACAATTTATTTTCACTAAAATTCCAAATTTAGATTTTGTAAGATTAACATTTGTAGTGCAGAATAACAACTATATGGAAATGGTTGGGTTTATTGAATTAGCAGATTATTTACAAAAATTGAATGGTTTAAAAACTGAAGTAAACTTTATACACATCAATAATTGGGGTACTTTTACTGAAGGTCAATTTAAAATAAAAAATGTAAGAGATATTAATCATCCTGAAAATAAAATGTTTTTAGAAGAGTTGGAAAAAGTAAAATCATTAAGAGAAACTTACACCAATTTACAAATATTTACAAATTCCTAAAATTATGAGTTTTGGCGTAGATTCGATTATGGTAGATACTCTACTTAGATTAAAAAAAACTTTTAATTTTAATGTATTTGTGGAAACCGGAACTGATAGAGGGCTTAGTTTAAAAGTATTACATCCCTATTTTTCTAAGTTATATAGTTGTGAAATTACAAAAGAAAGATGGCAATATTATGATGAATTACTGGAAAATAATAAAGTTAAGATTGAATTGGGCTCATCTTTAGAATGGTTACCAACATTTTTTAAGGAAATTGGAAACGATAAGTTTTTTTTATTTTTAGATGCGCACTGTCAAGGAAATTATCCAATATTAGATGAGTTAAAAATAGTTTCAGATTTTAATTATAAACCTGTAATTATTATACATGATTTCGATAATGGAAAAGGTTTCTCATATATTGGAAAACAACTTTATACGGAAAAAAAGATATATGGAAATCCGATTACAGATCCATTAAATTTTGATTATGTAAAAGAATCTATTGAAAAAATTTATGGGAAAGATGGATATATTTTTGAAACAAATAAAAAATGTGAGGTCAATACACGTTCAGTTGGGTGTGCATACTTTTATCCAAATAAATGATGACAAATAATATAATAATTGAAATTGGTGCGTTTGATGGTGAAGATACCGAAAAGTATTCTCAGCATGATAATAATTTTGTCTATTGTTTTGAACCAAATAAAGACAATGCTGAAAACTTACGAAAAAGATTTATAATA
>Ga0222712_10002122_pt1 | contig 23243 bp, 13 predicted proteins | sample C33_657DmetaG_FD_165043 | JGI IMG/M metagenome (GOLD analysis project Ga0222712, IMG submission 165043) | Estuarine water microbial communities from San Francisco Bay, California, United States - C33_657D | ecosystem: Environmental > Aquatic > Marine > Unclassified | place: USA: California... | reverse complement strand
CATTAATCCCGACACTTAGTCGGGATTTTTTATTTTATAACTATTTATTGAAAATATCGCGACACTATATTTATATTATATGGCAGAAGGAAAAACATATGGGGTTAATTTCCCTTTTAGAGATTCTTTAAAAGGTAATTATCTTTCTTTATCACAAACCACTGATGAAGAGATAAGAAGTAGTTTAATTCATTTATTACTAACGAGAAAAGGTACGAGATATTATTTACCTGATTTTGGAACAAGATTATATGAATATATTTTTGAACCTATGGATGCTCCTACATTTTCTGATATTGAATCTGAAGTAAGAGATTCGGTGGCAGAATATATTCCTGGTATTACTATTACAAAAATTAGTGTTACCGCGGCATCGGATGGTGAAGAGGATAAAGGAACTTATGTACAGGGTGATGAAAGAGTTTACCGAGTACCTGGTATTAGTGAAAAAGAACACACTGCTAAAATTAAAATAGATTATATCATTACGGATTCCGCGTTTAATCAGAGTGATTTCGTAATTATTAATATTTAATGATATATGGCAAATAAAAAAATATCGTATACTACGAGGGACTTTCAGTCAATAAGAACTGAATTAATTAATTTTACCCGAACATATTATCCTGAACTAGTTGATAATTTTAATGATGCGTCAGTATTTTCCGCATTATTAGATTTAAATGCTGCGGTAAGTGATAACCTACAATTTAATATTGATAGAAGTATACAGGAAACTGTATTACAATATGCTCAACAAAGGTCATCAATTTTTAACATAGCAAGAACCTACGGATTAAAAGTACCAGGTCAAAGACCTTCAGTTGCGTTGGTTGACTTTGCAATAACAGTTCCCGCATTTGGGGATAAAGAAGATTTGAGATATTGTGGTATCCTTAGACGAGGTTCACAAGTTAATGGTGCAGGACAAGTATTTGAAACTGTCTATGATATTGATTTTTCATCCGCCATTAATGCTGACGGATACCCAAACAGATTAAAAATACCAAACTTTGATTCCAATAATAAATTACTTAATTATACAATTGTAAAAAGAGAAACCGTAGTTAATGGTATTACTAAAGTTTTTAAAAGAGTGGTAACTGCTAATGATGTTAAACCATTCTTTGAAATGTTTTTACCTGAGAAAAATGTTTTAGGTGTTACAAGTGTTTTATTAAAAGATGGTACTCAGTATGCGAATATGCCATCATCTCAAGAATTTTTAGGTCTTGACAATAGATGGTATGAGGTCAAAGCGTTGGCTGAGGATAGAGTTTTCATTGAAGACCCGACTAAGGTATCTGACCAACCTGGTATTAAGGTGGGTAAGTATGTTGTTACAAGTGATAAATTTATTACCGAATACACACCTGAAGGTTTCATGAAATTAACTTTTGGTGGTGGTAGTCAATCCGCTGATGAACAATTAAGAGAATTTGCAAGAAATGGTTACAAATTAGATTTGTATAAATACTCAAATAATTTAGCCTTGGGTAGTACATTAAAGGCGAACACAACCATGTTCATCCAATATAGAATTGGTGGGGGAACAGGAAGTAATTTAGGTGTTAATGTTATTACACAAATTGGTACGGTTTCTTTCTTTGTTAACGGACCTTCAGATTCAATTAATACAAGTGTTGTTAATTCATTAAGTTGTAACAATGTGACCGCTGCGATTGGTGGAGCGGCATCACCAACAACTGAAGAGGTGAGAAACTTGGTAGCATTTAACTTCTCAGCTCAAAACAGAGCGGTTACTGTGAATGATTATGATTCGTTAATTAGAACAATGCCGTCACAATTCGGTGCACCTGCAAAGGTTGCGATAACTGAGGAGAATAACAAAATTAAGATTAAGATGTTGTCTTTTGATGACTCAGGAAAATTGACAGAAATAGTTTCAGACACTTTAAAAAATAATGTCGCAAACTACCTATCCAATTATAGAATGATTAATGATTATATCTCAGTTGAAACTGCAAGTGTTATTGATTTGGCAATGAATATTGACGTTGTATTAGACAATAGTCAAACACAAGGAGCGATAATTTCTCAAATTGTAAACATCGTTACAAATTATTTTGACCCTGCAAATAGACAAATGGGTGAGAATGTTTATGTCTCAGAAATTAGAAGATTAATCCAAGCCGAAAATGGAGTTATCTCGGTATCGGGAATTCAGGTATTTAATAAAGTTGGAGGACAATATTCGTCATCTCAAACATCACAAGCTTACTTAGATAGTACAACAAGAGAAATTCAATTAATTGATGAAACAATCTACGCTGAACCTAGTCAGACATACCAAGTTAGATTCCCAAACAAGGACATCAACGTTAGAGTTAAGAATCTATCTACAGTTAATTTCTCCTGATAATTTATTTTAATAATTTATGGTTTATCTTTTTGAAAATGGTATATAAACTATTTATCAAAAAAGATTTAAATGTCAAATTCATATAGAATAAGAACTCAAGTAGGTGTAGATAAATCAATTAAAGTATTAATTGACCAAGAATTTGAATATCTTGAAATTTTATCACTTAAAGTACTACAGAGTCAAATTTACACAAGACAATGTTCAGATTATGGTGTTATTATTGGTAGAGTTACTGCAAATGATGGTTTTGGTATTCCTAACGCCAAAGTTTCAGTATTTATCCCATTAACTGATGAGGATTCAAATAACCCAATAATTTCTGACTTATACCCGTACAAAACTTTATCGGAATTAAATGAGGATGGATATAGATATAATTTATTACCGTATGTCCAATCATATAGTGAACATATCCCAACAGGGACTTTCTTTACTAAGAATGATGTTTTAGTTGACCCAACATTAATTGAGGTTTACGACAAATATTTTAAGTACACCGCTAAAACTAATGATAGTGGTGATTACATGATATTTGGAGTTCCCACAGGTCCTCAAACAATTCACATTGATGTTGATTTATCGGATATTGGTGAGTTCTCATTATCACCACAAGATTTAGTTAGAATGGGTGTTGCAACTCCTAATCAAGTTGCGGGAACTAAGTTTAAATCATCAACCAATTTAAATGAATTACCTCAGATTATATCAATAAATAGAGTTATTGAAGTTGAGCCATTATGGGGACAACCCGAAGTTTGTAATTTAGGTATTACAAGAACAGATTTTGATTTAACGGGTGAAGTCAACATTACGATTACTCCGACATCCATTTTTATGGGTTCCATATTCTCATCTAATGATGACCAATTCCAAAAAAGAAATTGTAAACCAAAACTAAAACAAGGTAAACTTTGTAATTTGGTTGCGGGGCCAGGTGAAATATTAGCGATTAGACAAACGATTCAACAGGACTCTGCGGGCCAGCCCATATTGGAAACCGTTGATTTGGAAAGTGGTGGACAGGTTATTGATGAAAACGGGACATGGTTGATTGACGTACCAATGAATTTGGATTATGTCATTACTAATGAGTTTGGAGAAAGAATTTTTTCTAACGACCCAACAAAAGGAATCCCAACAAAGGCAAAATATCGTTTTAAAGTTAAATGGAATCAATCACCATCATTAAGTGAATCTGTTAAACGAGGGTATTTTTTAGTACCTAATGTTAGAGAATATGGTTGGGTGTCAAGTAATGTTGACCCACTTAAACAAATTCCATCAAGTCCTCAATATCAAGAAGCTATTAAATCTTATTCGTTTAGTTTAGATTGGAATGATTACGCTGATGTACAATCAGCGATTAATTGTGAAGATACTTTTTATGAAATGAAGTATAATAAAGTTTATACTGTGTCCCAAATGATTGACCAATATAGACGAGGGTATTTACCAAACCGTATGATTACGGTAAAAGATATTTTGGATGAGTCATGTGAAAGTGAGAACGTAAAATTCCCAACAAATGACTCAATCATTAGATTTGATATCATTTATTTATTGTTTGTTATGATGATGTTCATATTCAAACCTGTAATCTACCTGTTACTTATTGTGGTACACATATTAGCATTTTTCTTAATGTTGATTGGTCCAATATTAGCGGTGATTGTTGGAATTGTGATGGAGATTGTTTTTGTAATATGTAATTTTATTAATGGAATTATTTGGGCAATAAATTTAATCCCTGGCGTAGATATTGATGGGTTAGATTGTCCATCACAACAAGATATTAAAGAAGCGGTTAATAGTTGTTTAACATTATATAAAAAATTTACTCATTTAAATTTACCTAATTTATCTTACCCTGATTGTGAATTATGTTCATGTAAAGAAGGTGAATTAGTTGAAGATACGACATCAACTGACCCGAGTACTTCAGGACTTTATGAGGGGTTAGCCGACTCAGGAATTAATAGTGTATTATCTCGATATCAAGTATCGAACAACTACAACATTCCTGGAGCCTCTTATCCAGGAAATTTCCAAGGGATTATTGCGGGAGGTAATATTAATACCTCATCACCAACCGCAACAAGTAGAGCACCCCAAATGAGTACATATGGTGATGATGGTGGTGGTAACAGACATCTATTCACCTCAAGTTTAACTTTAGCGGAAAGAATAAACTTATTTAATAATAAAGCGAAATATTTTGATGATTTAGGAGGAACTAATCCTGGCGGCGGACAAAATAGAATTAAAGTCACATTTGATACTGATTTAAACGCATCAACAACAACCTACCATTACGATAACATTGTAATGATTTCATGTCAACCAAGTCAATTACCTAACTTCCAATCAGGTCAAATAGTTTCATTTCAAGATGTGTCATTAAGTGGTGATAAAAATTTAACAGGGTATACTTTAACTAATCAGTTTGGAACTAATGGTATTACGGGAACCTCAATCAATGATTCAGGTAATATTACGATTAGTTATGCTAATCCTGCAACACCAACAGGACTACCCGTCCAAACAACAGTATATAATATTACTCAAAACCCTGATGATGCGAGTTATGCAAAATTTGCAATGGACGTTGAATACTTCCAAGTAATTACCGCAATGACATATAATACTTTCTCAGGGTTAACAAACGCTGCGGGAAGTGATTTGAGTTTAAACAAACGTTATTTGAATAATGACATGACGTTTACATATGTTAGTTCAGATAACTGTGTGGCACAGTTAACACCTATGGTTATTCCTATGAACCCATTAGAATTATATACCGATGGGGCGTCGCAGGTTTTAGTGTTCTTAGTTAGAGGTGTTGACCCATACTCAACAAGGAAAAATAATTCATATGATTTTAGTAGAATTTTCGGTTACTCAACATGGAATCAACCAGGGTTAACTGTTACAGGTAGTTTTAAATTAAATCACCCTATAAAAGGAGGTTTAAGTTCGGTAAAACATAATATGACAAGTAATATCACGTCAATTGATTTGACAACTTCCGAATATCTTTATTACGAATCATTTCACTTCCAACCTGAAACAAATCCATCAAATGCGGGATTCTCATCATTTACATCTAATTTACCATCATATTATTCGGCGTTAGATTCTACAACATTTGGGTTCACACCTACAGGTGGGGTTGGTATGTCAATTGCTTGTGACAATGGGATTTATAACGTGGCATCAGTTAAAACACAATCATCAAACCCATTAACAAGTGTTTCTCAGAACGGATTCACTATTGAATGGGATGGTTCATTACCATTGTTAGGGTGTGGACCTAATAACTTATATTTTACATGGTCAACCAATTCATACCCATCAAATAATAGAGGGTACTTTGAAAGGGAGATTGTTGAAGGGGGTTCAGTAATGTTACAAAGGGTACAATTAACACCTGGAGGAACTATATATAATACCTCATATTATTACGCACCAAGATACCCAAGTACTACGGTATATAGTTACAGTAGTTTAGGGACTAATAACCGTCAGATTATTATGAGGTCGGATAGATTACCATTATCAACGAGTGTCCAAGAGACGGCATATAATAGTTTTGCATTACAAAATAACTCAATGTTTGCGGCGTATTTAATTAGTGATGACGGAACATCCTTAAATGTTGGTGGTACGGATTCTAACTCACCATCACTTGCTGAGGGAGGAGAATCACAGGAAGAAGGTTTACCTTCATTTACCCCAAATGTATTGGCTAGTTTTAGTTGTGGACAAATGGTTCCATTAAGTTGTTACTACGATAGTTCAGGAGAAATTGCTATTGAAAATGTTGGTAATAATTGTTATGAAAACGGAGTTACGGGTAGTAAAATTATGGAAAATGGTTGTTATGTTACGGTAACCGCAATATTCCTTTCATTACCTAAAGATTTACAGTTGTTAACTGAATGGACATCAAGACTACAAATTACCTTTGGTGCTTGTAGAGATGTGTGGTCACATATTTTTACAAATAATTGGATTAACGGTGCATTATACGCTTTTTCATTTAAAAATGATAGGTTCTTTAATAGTCAAAATGTTCCATCAAGTTATTATTGTAAAGATACTATTATATTACACCCGACAACGAATAATTTCTATTATAGAAGTAGTCCTTGGAACGGTTCAGGATTTATTGGGGCAAATGCTCCAAATGGAGTTTTTGGACCTGATGGAGGTAATGATAAAAACCTTAAATTCCCGACAACAATAATGGATTTAGGACCGAGAAGTCAGTATTTACAAGAGATTGTTATGTCCGATGATTACGATGGATATGTGGTTAATAAATTAAATTCGACAACTTTTACTGATGTGTCAGAAATTTTAAATTTATTAATAATTAGTAGATTAACAAATACAAGTTTCTTGGGTCAGTTACTTGGTACTGGAGGGGCTAATATATTATCGTACTTCAATCAGAGAGGAAAACGATTTGTTGATGCGGATTATGCTCAGATGTTATCCATTAGTTCTGAATTAGGTGTAGCGGACTTTGAACCTGATAATTATCCACCAATAGTAGGTGCTCAAGACCCGATTTACTTTAATGGTGCGGGTAGTTCTGACGGAGTATTCGGAATTTTCTTTTCTTCAGATACCCAAGTTAGGGATTATATAACCCCTAAAAGAACAATAATTGATGGTACGGCAACGGTTACCAACCCATGTGGATTCAATTATTTCAGTGTATTTACACAAGAAGTTCCTTTTTATCAATGGGAAGTTAAAACAGGTGACCCTGATAGTATCTTCGGTTCCCAAAGTAATGATTGGTATACAACACCAATAAGTGGTGGTAATTTCTTTACTCACAAATATCAAACAATGGATAGATTAGATATCAATTCAAGATATTTTAGAACTAACGGAAGTACTGAAACTAAAGACTTTAAAGGTTATATTTATTCAGTTGATGGCTCAGGTAATTACAACCCTAATCCATCATCTCAAAATCCGAATAATCCATTACCGAGAACAATAACCGTAGGGGCACCATTCCATTTTTACTTTGGTTTGAAAAAAGGTAAAACCGCATTTGACAGATTTGCGGCTAAATGGATATCATTTGAAACAATTACAGATTAATATGGGGAATAGACAAGATACAAGAGTTATATTAGGTTCGTTAAGGTATAAATCGGCCCCTGACACAACATTGTTGTTTGAGGTTCCATTAATACAAACAACAAAAGAAAACGTTGAGTTTGATAGAAGTATTGATGTTGACTTAGAGCAAGTTTTTAATGATGAAAGACAAAACTCTGACATTATTAGACCAACTTGTAAGTTTTCCTTACTATTTGAAAATGCGTATTCAGGATTCACCAATTACCCACCATTTGAGAATAATCTATATTATTTAAATGCTGAAGCGTCAGCTATTGCGTCATGTGGGTTACCTAATCCGTTATCTGTTTCTTGGACAGGATTACCACAATATAATGAATTTGATTTTATTAGAACGGATTACAATGTTCCTGGTTACACTCAAGCACCAAACCAACATTTAAATTTTGTACCTAAAAGTGCGTCAAGTTATAATTGGAATTTTTATATGAGTTACGCGTATGAAAACGATTATACAAAACCTATGACCGCAACGGATAAAAAAACAAATACAGTTTTAAATTGGATAGTTGGTGATGGAATACCGTTTATTATTGAAAATACGGTATATAATGGAATAAATACCGTTTCATTTAGATGTCCTGTTAAACACGGGATGTCGGTTGGGGATTCTGTTAAATTGAGTATTAATTACAATGGAGAGGACATCTTCCAAATAGATTCGTTAGGTAATGGTGCGTTTGATAGTGACCTTTATGTTTTTAATCTTATTAACGTTGGGTATTTAGGAACGACATTTAATAACGGTACTACAGGAACTGCCAAACGAATAATCATTAGAGATAATGTTGATGATACTATTTCCACATATTATGTTAGACGAAATAAGATATTAACTAATTCTGATAACGCGATATTAGTTAAAGCGGGATTTGAACAAAATATCTTTGGAGAAAAGAAAAAATATGAAAGTAGTGGGTATACCCCAACACAAACTGCAAGAGTCTCAATCAAAGAAGGTTCCCAATCTTATACCCTTTCTTTCAATAAAGATATATTAGTCAATCCTATCCGAGATAATCAAAAAAGACCAATTACTGAATTATATTTTACGGTTGTTTATAAAGGTTATTTTGGATGGATGTTTGGAATTCCTAATAGTTCAGGTGGGTATTATGGTTTAAAACAAGGTTACGATTTTAACTTACCATTAAATTCATTAGGTCAACCTAGTAGTTGGTGGAGTAATTCAAACTCCAACTCAGATGCTAATTTATCTGTTAGTACTTATAGTACTTCAGAAAGTGTTGGTTATGGACCAGGCGGAGGACCAATCACATTTACATATATCGAATCATTAAAGGAAGGTGAAATAATTGACGGTGATTATTGTGAGTGGAACGACTACGACCAAAAAGAAAGAGTTATATCAAACTTATTTCATAAATTACGATACAACCCATTTTCATTTAGAATTGGGACAACCCCATCAAACCAACTTGGGTATTATTATCAACCTCATCATGTTTTAACAACAAGAGTATTTTCAGATTATATTGAAAATGGGAATCCTGTTAATGTAGTGGGAATACCTGATTATGCTCATTTCTCAACAACACAGAATTTATTTATATGGAGAGATTTATATCCATATGGTTTTATTGATAGTACAGGATTAGGGGTTAATTACCCATTTTTAAATGGTACTCATTACCCATTTAAAAATATTATTTTCAGAATAATCCCTGAAGGAACTAATTATAAAGAACAGACCATAATCGCAGAACCAATATCAGATAATTGTGAGTAATAAATTTTTATTTACCGTACCAAAAGGGAACAAAACGATTGATTTACCAATAGAAATTAAATGGGATTTTTATGGTAGGGATGATAGTATTGAACTTTATGAGGAAGAAGTATTAGTGGATATCATCGGGGTCCCGAAAGACTTTGAAATTTTAAGATTTAGTCACGATTCTTATAGACCTTATGAAAAAACTGCAATACATTATAATTTTTATTTCTATAGTGGGGTATCAACTAATGTTAGTGCGTCAACACCAACCGATTGGGTGAATAGTTATTTAGCCGAAGGATTCCAAGCTGATGAGGTATATTATTATACTAAACCATTTACAAAGTCATTTTTTAAACTTGATTTTTACGATACTAAAGACGCTCAAAGTCAGACAAATTATTTTACAATAATAATACCTGTACAACAAGGTGATACTGAAAACGTGAGTATTTCACCATTAACTCCTAATGTTGATATCAGAAAACCTTCATATACTTTAGATTTTGTTGGTGACAAGGAAGGGTTTTTCATTTATTGGTTAAAGAACGAATTATTCCTTAACATTGATACTTTTTATATGACCTCTAAATTTTTTGATGGAAGATTAGGTGTTTTTGTCAAGATGATGAATGAACCACAATCATCGTTACCTGATAAATTTAACTTTGACTCTAGCCGTTATTTTTATAACAAAGTGGTTTTAGATTATACAACAAAAACTTATGAAGTATTTAATTATTTAAATAACCGAATAGGTACGGCAACACCGATAAAATGGTATGAATATGTTAACCCATAATGGAAGATAGATATTATAGTATACGAATTTCACCTGAAGTTATTCGCGGGGATTTATTCACGTCACCTTATAACGCGGGTTATTCACAATTTAATTTAAGTGGGGACCCTTGTTGTGATACGACTACAACAACAACGACAAGTCAATATACTGGTTTCACCTATGTTTATTCGTCAATGACCCAAGTCTTAACAGGTGGTACAGATGGGACATCTTTATTAACAGGTTTGACCTTACCAATTTTTCTTACTGAGAATACAGTTGATATTGGATATTATTCAGTATTTGACGGGATGGTTACTCAAAAAGACACCATGACAAACTTTCTGTTTTCAGCAACAACATACGACCCGTTCACATATTATTTTTACAATACTTCAGATACTGAATTTAAAAAATACTTAGCATTTGCAACCTACCAAATTGATTGGGGGGATAGTTCACCAAGTCAGATAGTAAGTACAACTTCACCGAGTTATTACAGTCATACTTACGCTTCTGCAGGTGTTTATACTATAACAATGTCAGGAATGAGTCCTTGGGGTTATAACGTGATTAAAAAAGATGTTACAGTTCCATTTACAAATGTTATTGCAACTAATCCTAATGGGACCGCCTATTTTTACCCATCGGGAGGTAATTGGACGGGAACACCTTTAATGTATGATTACATATTTACGGGGGATTCTAATTGTGATGTTTATGACCAATCAAGTTACAACTATACAACAGTACCATTCTTAGTAACGGGATACACGAATTCATCTATGAGTGATTTAGTCCAATACGGTAGTAAATACGACCCAACAAGATTTGCGGGTAAATATAAGTTAGGGGTCCAAGTAACAGGGACTTCAGGTAGTATTGGAACATTTTGGGGACCTTCGGTAGATAACTTATATACCGCCTATACAATTAATGACATTAACTACTATGATTATAATGACGGAACAACAATTTTTACGGTTTATTCTTCAGGAATGACACCCGACATGATGGTTTGTTCGGCAATAACAAAAAATGAGGTATTATTAAATGTAATTGATGAAGCAGAAATACAATCCAACGTCTTCATTGAGAGAGGTAAAAATTCCGTGTTAGAACGATTGGAAAGATTAGGTGAAGTTGATAACGTAGGAGACCTTGAAAAGTACGGATATAAGTTTTTCAACGTAATAAAAATATAAAAAGGATATTTATTAAAAAAGAAATAGAATGGCTACAGGCACATACGGAACAATAAGACCAGCTGATGTATCACCCGAAGATGTGGACATCATCTTAAATTACACACCATCAAGAGATGAGACAGATAATTTTGTGTTAACTAAATTAGATGCTACATCAATATTAAAACCATACTTTAATAATGCTGATACAGGAGGTAATGCGGGTATTGAAATTCTGGGAGGTTTATATAACTTAAAATTACCTGCAGACCAATTTAATAAAATTGGTATTTACACTTTATTAATTAGACCTGCTCAAATTAGGACTACAATATTAGATTGTGGTGTGTTATCGGCATTACCTAATGTTAGAGGGGTTGTGATTGATTTAAACTCAGTCCCAACACAGTATAGAAATAAATTCATCAATCAAGGTTTAGTCGGGTTTAGAATTGAATATTTAAATTCTGACGGAACTAAAATTCCTAACTTTTTTAGATTAATTACATCATCTTTCTTTTGTGAACCAGTTGTTCAGAATTTAACAAACACATCACAGAAAGCTATTAGATATAGATATACTGATAATAATACTAATTTAATATTCTGTACATTGTCACCTTCATCGGCACCAACAAATAAGCCAAACTCAATACCATATATTGGACAACCTGACCAAAGTATTATTATTACAAATACGTTCTTCAATCCAATCACATTAGACGTTGAGATTGCGGAACATGATTTCTCAACATTAGCAATTGCGTTGTTTGGTAATCAAACTAAATCAATTGATGATGGTATCTATACATTGTACGATAGTCAAAATAATATCTACAAACAATACAACTTATATGAAATTAGAGACCAATTTAATGAGTTGTTGTATGAGGTTAGACAAGATAGAGGGGATAATATTGATTTTAGTAAAAACTTTACAAACATTACACAATAATGGCGGTTAAAAAATATACTTGTCCACCACAATCAGCCACAGGGGCTGGTACATTTTCTGACAACTTAGTTGGACTACAACTTGTTGCGGGTGGAGGACTTACGCAAGGAAATTTCACTTTTATAACGTCAACCAATGAAAAAACTAATAGAACTTTTAGTACAGGTACTTTTTCGGACCCTATTAATTTAGATTCGTTAGGGATTGAAAGTATTAATCAATCAAAGTCAATTGTTGAGAATAATTTTAAAGTGTACCCTAATTTTGATTTAAGTCAGGTCACTAACTTTACTATGTTCGGGTCTATGAGTAAAAGAATGTCGGCATCAATTACTACTATTATTAGTTATTTTCCTGCTGGTATTGAATCAACATACATGGGGTCTAATTATGTTTCAGGACCAACCGCGGTTAATATTGTATATAATAGTACTGATGATGAAACTAGTTTTGACTTAGATGTTACAAGATTACGTAATCCTTTTGATGTTGATTTTACAACTAATTCAACAAGAAATTTACAATTAAAAGAAGTTCAGGTGTCACCATTAAGAGATATGACACTTGAGTATGCAAAATACTCGTTATATTTTAAAGGTGACGGATATAACGTTACAGGTATTGTTCCAACTACAGGATTAACTAATGGAACCTTAAAAGTATATGTTAGTGGGGACCCATTTTCGGGAGAACCTATCACAAATGAAAATTTGGTTATTAGACCAAATGATATGGAGGTTAATAAAGTATTTAACGAAGAACTTGATGAAGTTGAAAACTTTTTATTAAATCGGAACGTAACACCAATTTACACCTCAACATTTAAAGTCCCAAAGGAAAATGAAGACGGAACTTATTATATTCAAAATTTAAGTACTACTTGGCCGTTATATGGTTCTTGGAATATTGATATTGTTACAAAAGCGTTCTCAAGTTATTTAACAATTATTAATGACGTAAGTGATTCTTTTGATTTATATAAAACAAACTTAGTTTCAAGGTTCCTAACTACAGGTGCATTTAAAGAATTTGATACTACGGAACATAAAGTAGAAAAAGTATTACAAATTTACGGTAAAAGTTTTGATGATATTAAAAAATACATCACCGCATTATCGTTCATGACTTCGGTTAATTATAATGTTGGTAATGACATACCATCACAATTACTTAAAAACTTAGCACAAACTCTTGGTTGGGCAACAAATATTTCACCAATATCTGAAACTGAATTGTTGAATTCGGTATTTGGACAAAAAAATAGTAATACGTCAGTCTATCCTGGAGTATCTCAAGAACAAACACCCGATTCATTAAATTACCAATATTATAGAAATTTAATTTTAAACTCGGCTTACTTATTTAAATCTAAAGGAACAAGAAAATCTATTGAAATTTTGTTAAGATTGATTGGTGCACCTGAGGCATTAATTGAATTTAATGAACATGTTTATTTAGCCGACCAAAAAATTAATTTAAATCAATTTAATACCCAATTCGCACAAATCTCGGGCGGTACGTATGTCCAACAAATTCCTATTTTGGATTCTACCGATATATATTCTATTTTTGGTTTACCATATACAGGGTTCACAACGACTAGTGATATACAAGATGTTAATATTACTATAGATGAATATCCGATGGATAGTTATGGATATCCTATGACACCAACTAATTCAGAGAGTTACTTTTTCCAAATGGGTAGTGGATGGTTTGAACAAACACCACAACACAGAGCCCCTGAACAAGTTGATTTAACAAATAGTATTTTTGTAGGTAACAACCCTAATTATCAAACAGTTTTAATGCCATACTCTTATGGTCAAGAATATTTAAATAGATACCGAAAATTCCCATTCATGAATTTAGGTTACCAATTAACTAAGGTTATTGACAATAATAAAAGTTGGGTTGATAATGAAGTAGGTATTAGAAGTAATCTTGATGGTAATTTTAATGCTAGATATTATACATCAGATGAACGTTTAGTCTTGAATGTTAAAAATGTGGATTTATTTATGAATCCTGCTCAAGGTATTGCTTACGACATATGGTATATGTCACAACAATATAATTACCCAATACCTAATGAAGGGTTAAACTATGTTACACCGACATATTGCGACCCAAAACCATATTCACCATACCCAAGTATTGGAGGTGTGGATTGGACTGAAATTAATCCGCAACCAAAAAGAAAAACGTTCTTTGAGTTTGCACAAACGTTTTGGGTGAATACTATCAACGTTAGAAATAGACAATTTTCTTCTAACGGTAAGACAGGTGGATACCCAACATTAGAATCAATTTTTTGGAGATACCTTCAATCAAATGAAACCATTGGTATACCAAATGATAATTTCACATATAAAACTATGATGGAATACGTTAATGGTTTAGGTGATTATTGGATTAGATTAATTGAACAAATGGTTCCCGCAACTACTATTTGGAATACAGGAGTAAAACTTGAAAACTCAATTTTCCACAGACAAAAATTTGTTTGGAGACGACAAGAGGGTTGCCAATTAATTAAGGTTCCATGTAAACCTTGTTCATTAACCTCAAATCTATTTGCTAATGACTGTCCATTGGTGACAGTTGAATGTCCTATTTACCCATGGGCCAATAACTCAACGATACAGGATTTTGGTGGTGTGTTGGGTCAATTATTAACTAATTATTTAACCGCCAATGGTTATAGTCTAAATGATTGCGATTTTAATGGGATGACAACTGAATGGTTTGTTGATTTACAGTTAAATGACTATAGTGTGGTGAGGTATTCATTCTTTAATGGAATTGGGTATAGTAGTCCTATTTATAGTATACCGACAACATCACAATGGAATTCAGGTCTTTTAATTGCTTTGAATGGTTTAGAAGATAATGGTTATGGTTATTATTTAACAAATACCGACACAGTTATTGTATATAACCAATCATGTTCACAATCAAATAATGGTATTAATTTTAAACTGAATGTTGGAATAAACTTTAAAATTTTATGTAGTTAATGTCTTGTTTATTGACTTATACAAATAGTATAACAGGTGACTGTTTAAATGATTTATCAGGTGCGTTTAGCATTGATATTACAGGTAGTGCTCCTGATTATAGTATTGAATGGATTAGTCCTTTTGTGGGGACAATATCATTAGGTCCTGGAGTAACTAATTACACCCAAACAGGATTATCGGGAGGAACATACTCATTCAACATAATAGACAGTTGTTCACCAACAAATACGTCATTAGCGGTAAATGTGAATATCTCCACAGGAACTTGTGTGAGTATTACAAGTGAAATAAATACAGTATGTGGTTTAAATAACGGTGCCTTAACCGCTACAACAACCAATATGTATTCTCAAGCCAAATTTTATTTGTATGAATACAATTCAGGGTATATTACGTCAGGAACAAGTTTTACAGAATCTTTTAGTTTTGGTTCTTTATCAGGAGGAACATATTATGTAATAGCTGATGATGGTGGTGGATGTACAGGTAAATCTGAAACATGTATCATCAAAGAATCAAAACCTATTGATATTGGTTTATATGTAGTTAATGACGCGGGATGTGCCGTTAATTCAGGTGCGATTTATATCACAGGATTAACGGGTACTCCACCTTACACATATCTGTGGAGTAACGGTGGAACATTAGCATCAATTACGGGACTAACCGCAGGACCTTACACTGTTACAGTAACGGATAGTTCAGGATGTGTCCAAAGTAGTGGTGTTACAGTTAATACAGTACCTCCTGTTGGATTAGGTGCATTTACTGTGGTAACCCCAAGATGTTTCGAATCTGACGGTGAGGTGACCGTGACAATAACAGGAGGAACGGCACCTTTCTATTATTCAGGGTCAAACGGGACAGTTGCAGTTAGTTTCGCAACTTCATATACTTTTGTTGGTGTACCTGCGGGAACGTTTTCAGTACAAGTGACTGATGCGGGATTATGTAATTTTACTTCATCTACAACATTATTAACACCTGGAGGGTTAACCGTGACATCTGTTAACATTACAAATTCGGTATGTAATGATAGTTCAGGTAAAATTAAAGTTATTATATATGGAGGTTCCCCACCATACACTTATACATTAACGGATTCTTTAGGTAACCCAACAGTTATTACAGGTAGTTTTACTAGTTGGACATTTAATGGATTACCATCTGACACATATACTTTAACAATTTCTGATAGTGGTCCTTGTGTATTTACACAAGAATATATAGTTGATAATACTGTTTTATTTGAATTAACAGTTGAGACAACAGGAACGACTTGTAACTTAAATGATGGTCAAGTTACCTTAAATATTACTACGGGAGGAGTTGGACCATTCCAATACGAGATTGACGGTCAAACAACATATTCCAACGATTATACATATACATTTATTGATTTAATTTCAGGTAGTTATACGGCAACTGTGACGGATATTAATGGATGCGCTCAAATTGTACCGTTTAACATAGGAAGTTCAAGTAATGTTGATTTTGTTCTTGTTGGGACAGATTCTACTGATGGAACCAATGGTTCTATTACGGCGTTTATAACTAGTGGTGAACCTACTTTTACTTGGGAATGGAGTACCAATGTTAATGGTCAAACAGGGTTAACTGTGAATAATTTATCGGCAGGAACTTACAATCTATCAGTAACTGATTTTAACGGATGTACTCTAATTAGAGAGATTATTATTAACGGATTTAATGAGTTATCTTCATATCAAATTTTTAATATTTGCGATGATGACTTTATGAATACAGGTCAGACGATTAGGAAGGGACCCCAACAAATGTTAAATGAAGGTTTTTATGATTTAACATTATTAGACACTAATTGTATATTAAATCAATCGATATTCACGGCTCAGGTAACTGTTAGTGGGTTGACTCAAGAAAATTCATTCTATACAGGAAACACCTTGAATGATTATCCATCAGATAGTTTATTCTATAATACGGTTAACGATTTGTTAATGTCTTACGAAGGTATTGGTGACGTGGTGATTGATTATGTAAATAATATAATAACCGTAAGTACAGATTGTAATTCTTCAGTTTCTTTAAGTGATGCGGATATTAAAATTGATTTAAAAATATCTTACGATATTAACTGTCAGATATGTGGGGTTGATTTGACACCTACACCAACAATGACACCAACCAATACTGTAACACCAACAATTACCCCAACACCAGGATTAAGTCCTAGTGTAACCCCAACTATAACTAAAACGCCTACTGTAACTCCTACTATAACTCCTACTATAACTAAAACACCTACTGTGACACCTACACAAACTGTCACACCGACACTAACTAAAACACCAACACCAACAGTTACTCCGACACCAACAACTAGTTGTTTCCGATACTTAGTTAAAGGTAATAATATTGGTGCGACCTATGATTTTAAACCTTGTTGTGGTGAAACATTAATACCACCATTTGTTGACCCTAGTGCTGGAACAAATTACTATATTTGTTCATCAAATGGTATTACGGTGACTAATGGAACTGCTACGGTGGTTAATGTTGGAGTATGTCCGACTTGTTAGTCTTTAGGGTTAGTTTTACCAATATTACCATAAAGTTTCATTAGTTTAAGAGACTCATTATAGTTTTTTTCTAACCTAATAAGTTCTTTTTCACTAACACCTCTTTCAGCCGCCTCATCAAGAGCTCGTTGAGATTCTACGACTAATTTTGATATTGTTTTGAGTAATTTCATATAATATAAATATCTCTCAGTACACCATTTATTAAAAATAAATGTTTTGTATTTTTAAAATAAACACTTTTATGAAATATGATTTAGTATTCGTTACCGCACAACCTGATGTCCCGTATTTTCATTGGCAGGCGAAAATTTACTCTTATAATTTCATTGAATTAGGGATTAAACCCGAACAAATACATATTGTATTTGGTATTGTAAATGGTAATACAGAACCAACTAAAGAGTCTTTAGAGTTAAAAGAAATGGGGGTGAATGTACACCATTATTTGGATGAAAGAGAACAACGACATTATATACCAAACATTAAACCATTTTTAGTTTCTAAATGGATTAAAGATTATCCTGAACTTGGTAAATGTTTTTTCTTACATGATGCTGACATTATTTTTAGAGAGTTACCTGATTTTGAAAAATTATTATCGGATGACATCTCATATCTTTCGGACACTAAAGGTTACATTGGGTACAATTATATTAATAGTTGTTGTGAACGATATGAAAAACAACACCCATCATCAAATAAAGGACAACTAATTCAAGAAATGACTGATGTTATTGGGGTTACTGTTGATTGTGTTAAATGTAATCAAGAAAATTCAGGTGGAGGTCAATATATTATTAAAAACACCAATTATGAAATTTGGGATAAAATTTATAAGGATTGTACACCTTTATATGACCAAATGAAAGATTATCATATTAGATTCCCAATAACGCCTGGAGAAATACAGTTTTGGACCGCTGAAATGTGGTCATTATTATGGAATCTTTGGTTGTTTGATGTTGAAACACAAATAACTAATGACCTTAGTTTTTCTTGGGCGACTGATAGTGTAACGTTATATGAAAAACACCCAATCTTACATATGGCGGGGGTTACACACGATTTAAAATCAACAAAATTTTATAAAGGAGAATTCATCAATGTTAACCCATTGAATAAATTAAAAGAGGATAACAACTACTTCAACTACGTTGACGAAAATAGTGCGACAATAAAATATATTGAGATAATGAAAAGGATTGTAAAAAATGAATTCTAAATGTATTTATCGTAGATGAGTAATAAAACCCCATATCAAATCACTGAAGAAACATCTTGTGTACCAACAGGTGTTAATGAATGTAATGTTATCACCTTATTTAAAATGGGTGTTGAATGTAATGTTGTTCACCCTTCATATCCTGAAGCCACTGATGGAACTGCGTCTTTAGTTATTACAGGAGGTACTCCCCCTTATTTTATATTATGGGAAAACGGAAATGTTGGACCTTCAATAAGTAATTTAAGTGCTGGTTCATATCAAGCAACAGTAATTGATTATTATGGTGATTTCAGTGCAAATACAACTTGTGTTTTAACGGGAGTAACACCAACAACAACTACGACCTCAACTACTACCACATCACCATATCCTAATGAATATGAATTATGTATGGTTACCAATATGTTGGTACAAGGAGTTTATGTTGAAACCCAAACACATTTTAACCCAAATGGAATTTATGATGGAAAACCAACGTGGATATCGGATGATAGTCAGCAATCAATTATATGGGATAATCCTAATTCTCAATGGTTGGTATCAGCGGCAACACCAACACTTTATGTTATATCAAATCTTAACCCAACTTACCCTCCAATATACGGTAGTTGGTTTTTAATTGGTGCTACAGGTAGTGTTATAGTTTATGAAGGACTTTGTCAAACACTCCCTGTTGGATTAAGACAACTTAGAGGGATTGAAATGACAACACCTTTAACAATGAACGTCACTAAAAACCAGACAATCTGTGGATGTGATGGAGGATTAACTATAACTGCGAATGGAGGGACCCCTCCTTACTTTTATTCTATAGATTCAGGAATGACCTATAAATCAATTCCAATCTTTACTGACTTATGTTCGGGGTCATATAATGTGGTTGTCACTGATAATAATGGTGTCATAACAAGTTCAAATGTTATATTAAGTCAACCATCAAAACCAACAACATATGTTGTTTCATTAAATACAACATCAGAGATTACGGAAAGTTCAAGTAGTCGTGTTGGAAAAACATATACAACAACCTTATTGATAACACCAAGCTTACCTGATGGAGTTGTAATAAGTTTTGATTTAACACACTTAAATTTAACAAAAATATCACCAAACGAAAAATCTGCAAGTGTTCGAACAGAATCAGTACTTAATTATAATGAGAGTTATCTTTATCCTGATACTAACAGTACTGATGGTGTAACAAATAGTACTAAAGTTGGGTGTCAAAACGAATCCGTTTATATAACCTCAAGAGTTGATTCTTGGAGTACCAAAGGTAGTCTATCTGTAGACAATCAAACTAAATTTATACTAACAACTAATACTATTATTAGTAAAAATGAAGACAATAACTGTTATTTAGTTTCAAGTGATGAGACGTATTCGATTAATAATCTTAGAGTAAGAGGGTGTAGTTGTTGTTCAGTAATAACAGAATAAAAAAAGAAATATACATATTTATAATCAATGGGATTTATAATAAAAAATACGTCAGGGTTAATTAATACAAGATTGACTGACACAGGTAGACAAAAATTATCACAAGGTAATTTTAATATCTCTTATTTCCAAGTTGGGGATAGTGAAGTGTCGTACAATACTCTACCAACAAGTTATAATCAATTCGACACTATGGTGTTAGAGCCAGCGTTTAACGCTCAAAACTCAAGCGGTATTCCTGAGTCAAATAAGGAAAACGTTAAATACCCTTATTATGTTGATGGGTTTACAGGTAATACATATGGTATTCCATTTATGGATTCAATCGTTTCCCCCGTTTATAATAGAGCGGTGATGAGAGGATTTTTCACAGGTGATACCTCGGCAACAACTATTAATTGGAGTGCATTAACTAATAATTTTTATGCAATTAATGCTAACTACGTAGTTCAGATGAATACTTTATCAGGTACAAATGAAATTACACTAATTAGTAATATTAGTAATCCTGATTTTGTTAGAGAACCTGCGATTGGTGATATCGTCACAATTTATTATGACGGTAAAGGAATAGATAACTGTTATTGTATTAATTTACCAACCCCAACCCCAACCCCAACAACTTCACTAACACCTTCAGTGACGCCAAGTATTGATACAACATCAACCCCGACACCAACACCATCTGCAACAAACTCATATCCTTGTGATTCACCAACCCCGACACCAACACCATCTAAAACACCTTGTTTCACACCAACACCAAGTAGACAATGTCCACTTCCACCACCACCTGACTGTTTAGTTGATATGGATAGTTGTCATTCAATGTTAACTTATAAAATTGTTGATATTTGTTTAGGTGTGATAACATTAGATAGACCAACCCCCGACTTTTCAACAGTAACTAATGAATGTTACGGTAGAGTAATTGTTTACCCACCTAACATGACAACAATATACGATAGTATTACACCTAGCCGTCATTGGAATGATAATGTTATTAATTTTGAATCAGTTTGTTATACTGATGAATTTGATGTTAAGGTATGGAACATGAATATTCCATGGTCTGAAAATCCTGCGGGATTGATTTCATCAATTAGTAAAGATTATACCAACTTTGGTTCCGTATCTTATTTGGGGACTAAAGAATATTTTGGGTATGCGTCAAGTAGTGGTCAAACAGATAGTAGTTCTGTTTATTATGTTAATTCATTTGGTGACATTGTAACAGTTAAACCTGAGGAACAAAAAGCTATTGCAATTATTCACTATACAAATCAAACAGTTGATTTCTTCTATGGTGAGAAATTTGCTTTAGAACCATACGACCCCTCAAATCCTGCTGACACAACAGGACAAGCAAGAAACTTTAAATTACACATTCCTTGGTTAATGTGGCATAAAAATCCTGAATGTTGTAATGGTCAGACATTTTGGGTTGACCCTCCAGGATTTGATGAATTAAACTTATTCCAAGTTCAGAATTTACAGTCAACTAAAAATGTTGATATGAATTCACCTAGTATTAGATACTATCATTTATGGGATACAAATCCTAACATTGATGGTTATCCTAATAGAATTGGTAAAGTATTTCCTGACGATAAATTAGTGATTATTGATGATGAGGAAATCATTGCTGCGATGTCTTATAAATCAAACCGAAATTGGACTTTACCATCACCAAAAATTTCATTAATAACACCAAATACTTGTGGTAATGATAGTACAAGTGTTACAGGTATTTTAACGGGTAATACAGAATTTTTGTATGTTACTTATAGATTAAGTAACGACAGTGGGTTTACAAACTCATTACATTGTAACTATTACTCATTAATCCAAGGACCGAACATTGATTGTTCTCCAATTACGTCACAAAACGTGGCGGTTAGATTCGGAGGAGAATTTGGTTGTTTAAGTACGGATTTCCCAATAACCACTACAACTACTACTTTACCACCTTGTGATTGTTATGAAGTAACAGGTGAGGTTGGTTGTACCGTTGAATATACTGATTGTTATGGAGTACCGACTAGTTATAATTTAACGGCAATTACGGAAAATATTTGTTCAGTAACACTCCCAACATCAACATGTGGAACATGGTCCGTTAATAATTTAGGTTTATGTAGTGAATCAGTTGCATGTGGTAATTTTACAACAACGACTACGACTTGTCCTCCATTCTGTGATATTAATCAGGGATTCTCGGCCGATAAATTTGAAATTATTTGTCAGAAAGTCGATGGAACAGGAAGACCTAATTCATCTGAATGGAAAATAATTGATTTTACAGACCAATTATCTGCGACAACTATAAATGGATTTATCACTCAAAGTGGTATTACAGGAAATACGTTTGTCATTACCCAACAAGAGTATGATGATGCACCGTCTTATAATTTAAATGATTATATTCCTCTAACACCTGTAGGTTATACAGGTACATCTCTTAACTTTGGTGACGAATATTATTTCTATGGGTCTTTGGAAACTGACATCCAAGCAACTATCTATGAGATGAGATATAAGATTAATTTAGGACAGGCTGAGTTCCAAACAACATCAAATCCTACATGGACAAATGGGAATCCTTCTTATGTTACTGAAATTGGGCTTTACGATTCTAACAAAAATCTTATGATTATATCAAAAATGCAATCGCCTATCTTAAGACAAGGTATTCAGCAGTTTTTGATTAAATTTGACATTTAATATATGAAAAAAGCAACAAAGGAAAGCCCAAAAGTTCTTGGGCTTGATGTCTCT
>Ga0222712_10002121_pt1 | contig 23246 bp, 16 predicted proteins | sample C33_657DmetaG_FD_165043 | JGI IMG/M metagenome (GOLD analysis project Ga0222712, IMG submission 165043) | Estuarine water microbial communities from San Francisco Bay, California, United States - C33_657D | ecosystem: Environmental > Aquatic > Marine > Unclassified | place: USA: California... | reverse complement strand
AGTGGTTACCCGTACCACCCCCCCCCCCCCCCCCGGGCGCGATACGGGAGATATTTTCAAAATATCTCCCGTTGCGCGACGCGGTGGGGTGTGAGAATGACGAATTGCGATTCGTCCGTGGATCCCCCCCCCGTCGGTCGAGCGCGCGTGACGGCGCCGACGGTCGTTCGGCGCGTCATTGACCGTCGAGGACGCGCGGCGTCACGCGCGGCGCGGCGCGCGCGCGACTCGACGTCAACCGGCACACACTTCGTTTGGCGTTTCATCGGTCGTGGGCGACGGGCGACATCGGAACGCGCGCGTCGATCGCGGGCGATCGAGCACGGAGAGAGAACGATGACGATCGATGGACGGGACGCAACGAACTCGATTAGGAAAGGGAATTCGAACGGGGGCGTTGGGAAAACAACGCGGGAAACAGCGCGCACGCGAATGAGTGAGGTGAAGATCGACGGGGAAGGCGATGGGCGAGCGCGCGAGACGAACGGCGCGGAGCGCGCGAGGATGACGAGGACGACGACGGATGGTTTACGGACGCGAGGACGGAGGAATAGGGATGGTTGTCCATCGGATTCGAGTACAATATCAGCGCTGAAGAATAAGCAATCGGCGTCGAAAGCGTCGAGGGTGAGGATGAATGATACCGGTGATCGCGTGCGCGTGCTCGTGGTGGAGGATGACGACGATACGCGCTCGATGGTGGATTCCATGTTGCAATCGCTCGGGGTGGATGTCGTGCACGCGCGCGATGGTGCCGCGGCGTTGGAGGCGTTGAAACGGTGCGATGAGGCGAGAATTGATATGATCCTGGCGGATATATTAGTTCCTGAAGTCGATGGCGAGGAGCTTTTGGAAGCTGTGCGGGCAAACGACAAGCTCAGCGGCGTCCCCATCGTCATCATGTCCACCGTGGATGAGCAGCACGCAAAGGGCAAGCGCATCGAGGGTGCGGGTGCGACGGATTTCTTAACCAAACCTCTCAGTCGATCCATGCTGAAAGAGAGCTTGGAACGCACCGCTCGTGGGACGACGACGACCTCCAACGACAGCGAGAGCGTCGACGCCAAGGGCGCGGATCAAACGGAGAAAGAGTCGCCCGCCAACGACGGCTCTGGCGCCGATGGAAGCGCTAAGAGTTCTTTGACGAAGATGATCAGCGACGAAAACAAAACTGGCGGCGGAAGCGGTGGATCTGTTCCGAGACAGAACGACTCTGGTTCGGGAAATCAATACGATGAGAAACTGCTCACGCGTCGATCGGAAGCCGAAGCGATGGATCGCTGGGCGAGTCGCGAAGGGGGTTCGGGCGACTGCGGGTCGGATGACTCCGCTCCGCGCACGGGCAGTGGATCTGGAAGTCACGAAGGCTCGGGCTCGGGCCGACGCGATCCCAACGACAGCACAAACTTTCGTGGTTTGAGCGTGCAACTCGTCAAGGCTCACGGCGGAGCGACGACGATGCTTGAACTCAGTCTCCCTGAAACCTCGGCGGAGAACGTCACGGTGCGACGGTCAAACTCTCGATCGGCGTTTCAAGGGTTTCAACATTTCTTGAAGACGAACGTCAAGCAAGCGCCGGTGCACATGATGAGCATCGACTTGTCACAGCAGCAGCAATCGTTTTACGAAGCGTCATCCATCGACGGTATGCCAGCCGCGGATTACATGAACTTTTTTGGCACGGCAGCGCTGGGTCCATCGCAATCGGCTCCGCTCGACGCACAACAGTATGTGCAAATGAGTTACCGCGCGGCGCATCACGCCGTGGCGCATGTCAATCCGTTCTACACCGTTCTTCAATCAGCAGCTGAGCACGTGCAGCAGACAACGTCCGATCAAGCAGCGGAGCACCGCGCCGCGGCGATTCGTCGCTTTCTCAAAAAGCGCAAGGAGCGCAACTTCAACAAAAAGGTTCGCTACGAATCGCGTCAAAAGCTCGCTGCTTCTCGCCCGCGTGTGCGCGGACAGTTTATGTCGAATACCGACAAAGTCGCAGCCGCCGCCGAGAAGAAGCGTCCCACGGGCGAGGGCCGTCGCGGCAAACACAACAAGGAATTCCGCGATTCTGAATACTGCCACGGCTCAAATGAAGGCTCGGGCGAGGACTCGAAAGAGGACTCGAAAGACGGTTCCCGAAGCTCATCTCGTCAAGAAGGCCAAGGCTCGGGCGAGTAAATTACATCCACCAATCTTTTGTCCACGTTCACCCCACCAAAACGTCATCACCAAGACTCGTTTTGTACAAAAAGAACTGTACCAAGTATTTGATTAATAAATGCGATGTTATACATTTTTTGTTTTTCTAACTCGTCTAATCATTCACGCGCTGAATGTGACGTATCTATCTCTAGGAAAGATGACGATGACGAACGCGTCGCTCCCGCGCGGTCGACATGGTTCGCGCTCTACTTTGGCCACTGGCGCGCCGCCGAGATTGCTCGGAACATCGTGATACGCCCAAACGGTGACCACAGCCCAAGGAGCACCACCACCATTGACCACCTCGCGAGCGTGCTCGACGACGCGGCTGAGCTCCGGGTGTAGAATAAAGCCTTTCCATCGACGAGATTCGATTCGCCGACAGTTGTTCCCGAGGTCTCCATCTCCGCTAGTAAATCCCAAACTCATACGCCCGCACCACTCGAGCACGCGCTCGAGATCATCGACATCGATAATTTTCTTTTCTTCTCTCGATGGCGGCTCTATCGATCGCAAAAGTGCTTCGTTTTCATCATCGGCGCGAATGAACCAATCACGAGTCGTCGCTACGTTTTCTCGCCTCTTCACCGTCCTCGCGTCCACGCCCGGGGGGAACTGTATTTCAGCATACTCTCCGTCCACGATTAACGCGCACCGAACCACGTTTTTCCCTTTCATACGTTCGAGCGTTCGAGCGCATTCGCCTATGCGATCGTGAAAGCGGTTCGCCACTTTAAATCTTTCTCGACGCAAATTCACGCTCGCTCGTCTTTTCCCCAACCCATCGATCGTCGTTTGTAACCCCAAAACCTCCGCGGTGTCGCGCGTGAACGACCCGACGAATCGCCCTTTGGTTGTCACGCACCAAACGTCGTCACCATCGATAGATACCGCGGTCGTCGATGCGCCGCTCGTCATACGCGAAACGCCCGTCGTCGTCGCCGCAAACGTCGTCGTCGTCGTCGTCGTCGCATCCACCATCTTTCGCCTCTCTTCGTCCTCGCGTTTGACGTAGGCGTGAATAAAATGCGGATCGAGAACGTCTGCGATCGACATATCGCACTCGTAGTACGTGGTGCGCGCCATGGATGCGTCGCGCTCGCGCGCGCCGACCGCCGCTTCATCGCCCGAACGAAACATCGTCACCTCAATCGCCGATGCGAATGGAAACCGCGATTGCAGCTCGATGTGAACGTCACATTTCTCGTGCGTGAAGCTTCGAGCGCGCGCTCGTCGCCGTGCGATCATCACCGCGATTGTTTTCTCGGCGCGCTGTGAGGTCGCGCTCCAACGCGCCCGCGTCGTCACACGACGACGTGCGACATGTTCGGCGATGGCGTGCCTTTCGGTGATGTGCGTCGAGCGAAGCTTCGGGGAAAAGCGTGAATGCGTCGTTGATGTCAACGAGTGAAGGAGAATCGCGAGAGGATGACACGAAGCGCGCGACGCGGAGGCGACGATGGACGCGCGCGCGGGACGGAGACACTAACGTTGACGCGCGTTGAAACGCGCTCGCGATGTCGCGCACGCAGCCGATGTGGTATGGTGAATTTAATTCGCCCTATTATACGAAATCCCATAGCGAATTTCGCGGTAAAGTGCGCGCGTTCGTGGAATCAGCCATCGCGCCGCACGTACACGACTGGGACGAAGCGAAGACGATTCCGTTGGAGATTTATCGAGCGACGTACGCGGCTGGAATATTACCCGCGGTGGTGGGTAAACCTTGGCCGAGCGATTTAGTGCCTGAATGTGCGTCGCCCGAGAATTTCGATTACTTTCACGAATTGATCGTGTTTGATGAGTTCGCGAGGTGCGGAAGCGGCGGCGTCCTGTGGGGGTTGTTGGAGGGCATCAACATAGGCTTGCCGCCAGTGTTGAATTTCGGGAGCGAAGAATTGCGACGACGAGTCGGAGTGCCGTGCCTGCGAGGGGAGAAGATCATATGCCTCGCGATCACCGAGCCCTACGCGGGAAGCGACGTGGCGAATATTCGATGTACCGCGAAACTGGACGCGAGCGGGAGGTTTTTCACGGTGACGGGAGAAAAGAAGTGGATTACGAATGGGATTTGGGCGGATTATTTCACATGCGCCGTGCGCACCGGCGGAGAGGGCATGGGAGGGATTTCGTTGTTAGTCATCGAGCGATCGATGCCGGGGGTGGATTGTAAGCGCATGGACTGCATGGGCGTTTGGTGAGTTATTCTCAATAGGAAGCGACGTCTCGCGTTTATTAACTGTTTCGCGTTTGCGTTTTATTTTCAGGGCGAGTGGGACGACGTTTATCACCTTTGAAGACGTTAAAGTTCCTGTGGAAAACTTGATTGGCAACGTCAACGAAGGATTCAAGTACATCATGCACAACTTTAATCACGAACGATGGGGGTTTGTCATTCAGGCAAATCGTTTTGCGCGCGTGTGCTACGAAGAGGCGTTCAAGTACGCGCATCGACGACGAACGTTTGGGAAGCGTCTCATCGAACATCCTGTGATTCGACACAAACTCGCAGAAATGGTTCGGCAGATCGAGTCTACGCATTGTTTGTTGGAATCGCTCACATATCAAATGAATACGATGAGCAAAGAACAGTCGGCGAAAGCGTTGGCGGGCATCACGGCTTTGGCCAAGGTACAGAGCACAAAGGTGTTTGAATTCTGCGCTCGTGAGGCCGCACAAGTATTTGGGGGTGCATCTTACACGCGAAGCGGCCAAGGGGAGAAAGTCGAGCGCCTTTACCGCGACGTTCGCGCGTACGCCATTCCTGGAGGAAGCGAAGAAATTTTACTAGATCTCGGGATACGACAAGCGATGAAACAATATGAAACGGTGCTGTCCCGTCTGTGATTGATTGACGAACCAAACTTTGATTGTAATGAATAAGCTAATTTCTTGTTATCTAATCTACAACGCTCTTGCGGCCGAAATGAGCTCGCTAGAAGACGGAATGGGCTCTTTATTCTCATTCGCATTTTCGTTCGCTGCGGACTCTAAAAAGTCCAGCCAGAGATCCGCAATCGGTACTTCTTTGTTTTCTCCACTCGCACCTGTGACGTTGAGCGCGACGCCGATGACATTCGCGGCCATACTCACAGGCGCTCGAGCAATTTTGCTCAGAACGCCACGTTTCTTGTTCCTTCTCTTGAGAAGATCCATTCGCCGCTTTTGTTGTTCCGTAAAATTGAGCATTCTCGACAATAAATCGAGAACATCTTGAGCTTGGTCGCGTTCTAAATATGCGATAAATAGATCGCTCACGATGCGCTTGTCGAGAAGCTTTTCGCTCTCGACCATCATATCGCTGCTTTTTTGCAGCGCGTGATGCAGCGCTTTTCTGAGTTTGCTCGCGTCACTCGTCGCTTTGATGCACTCATCTTGAGCGATTTTCAAATGCTTTTCGAATTTCTCCAAAGAATTCTTAGCATCTTCCGCCTTGGCCTTAGCTTCTACCGCTGCGGCACGATCTGCCGTGGCTTGTGACGTCAGCGTTGCGAGCTTTTGTCTCAAATTTGCAGCCTCGACGTGTAGCGCTTCGGCGCTCTCCAACTCGGCGTAGTACGCCCCGAGAGCTTTTTGCAAGTTCGTCACCTCTTCATCGCGCCGACGAATGATTTCACGTAACTTAGTCGTCTCTGCGTCGTTTCCACTCAAATTTCTCTTGTATTCGCTGAGTTTTCTCTCGTACTCTCGACGTTCCTCTTCTCGCGCCTCATCTATTTCACGTTCCACTTCCTCGGCGTTTTCATCCTCTTCATCCTCTAAATCTAACAAATGCGTGCGAAGCTTCGCGAGTTCTTTCGCCATGGCATTCTTTTCCCCTCTGATCGTTTCTAACTCGCGCGCCATCGCATCCCTCTCCGTCGCCGCTCTCGCCGCATCCATCCCTCGCCTTTGTTCCGTCTCTCGTTCTCGCTCCGTCGCCGCGAACAACCGTCGCTTCATCTCCAACGCGTCCCCACTCCACTCGTTCGCCTCTGACACGGCGTTCACTATCGATGCCGTCTTCTGTTGTTCTTCCACGATCGCCGCTTGCACCGCGTCATCGATCATTCGTTTCACATCAGCCTCCGAATACGTCGTCGTCGTCGTTCGCGAGCCATGGCTTGGGTCGTTCACGAATCCCATCGCACTCGCCCCCGATGTCGATCCTTTCGCGCGCTCGAGTTCGCGTTCATTCGCCACTTTCGCGCGCAACGCCGCGATGCGCGCCGAGGCGGATTCCCCCATCAGGGCGTTCGAGATGTGACGCGTAGTCGATCGCGGCGACGCAAAAGCTTGATGGTTTCGAGTGACAGCGACGACGGTTGAATCACGCGTGCCTTCATATCGATGACGTCACTGGACGACGGGAGTGATGGAGTCGTAAACTAACACTAACTACATGGAACAAATGTCTAAAAGTCGCGAACTGACGCACTAAATCTACCCTGCGCACATCGTGTCATGGATTCCGCTACGCGCTGGGCAACGTCGCGACATCCGCGTGGTTAAGTTTAACCACGTATTCGTCAACGGTGAATTCAAACGTTCCGCCGTCGATGAGGACCTTCAAAGGCGCATCGGCGCGTCGCGCGACGAGCCAAATAAATCGTCCGCCGACGAACGCGACACATCCTTCGCGTCCAACTACGTCAGGCGTACGCGAGTGCCGAGTGACTTTGACCACGCACCCGTGTAAGTCAATTCCTCGCGTCAATCGCCGCTTGGCTTCGTCTCGCTTGACATCTTTGATCAAGCCTCTGGCGTATCTGTCCCAGTGCGAGCGAAGCGTCGCGAGCGCGCTCCACGTGTACTTTTCTTTCGACGCGCCGTAAAAGCCTCGTTTGCGTAGCGCGGTTCGGCTCATGCGCGCCGCGTTCGCCTTTGCAAATCGTTCCTTCAACGCCTTAGCGCGCGTCTCCCCGTGATCTAAATTCTTCGTCGCATCATCCAGCAACAACGCCTTATCCCGACCCAATTTGGTGCGTAAAATATCATCTTCATCCCCAACCGCTTCGTTCGCTTTCCCGCTCCGCGTCGCCAACAACCCTCTCACGTACTTCTCCACGTACGCCCTTCGCTTCTCTTCATCATCGCTCGTCGCGTTGTCAACATCCACGGCGTTCGTCCCACGCCCTCGCTCGCTCGCTCGCGTCTCCGCGCGTTCACTCGCTGTCGAACACGCGTACGCCCCGAGCCCGCGCCCGTCCCTCGTCTCGCTCGCCTCCACTTCTTTTTCTTTTTCCCTTCTCTTCGTCGTCGTCGCGCCCTCTCGCGCGTGACGCGCCTTCTCAGCGGCGTATCGCGCATCGAGCGTGGCGATGCGCGCTTTTTTCCTCCTTTCGTCGTCGTCGTGCGTCATTCTTTGACGCGAACCGCTCGCGCGCCGCGTCTCGCGTCTCATGCCTCGTCTCTGGTCTTTCCTCCTCTTCGTCCTCATCTCGTCGCTTCATCATTCGCGATGCCGAGTCGTCAGCGCCTCGGTCGTCGTCGTCGTGGGTTCGATAAACGCCGACGTCGTCATTCGCGTCGCTCGGGTGCCGGCGCCGGAGGAAACCGTCGCGGCGAGCGCGCCGCGCGTTGACGTTTTGGTCGGAGGGAAAGGGGCGAATCAAGCCGTGGCGGCGCAACGAGCGACGTGTGGTGATTATCGTGACATCGGTCGTGCATTGGACGGCACTTCGAAGGGGGGAAAACGAAACGACGTGAAGTTTATTGGGAAGTTTGGGGCGGATGCGTACGGCGCGCGCCTGTGGCGCGAGCTCGCGAGCGAAGTCGATTTAACCTCCAGTGCGACGTCCGCGAAAGGGTCGTGTAATGGTTTAGGAATTGTCATGCTCACCGAACGCGGTGTCCCGAGCGCGGTCGTCGTCGGAGGGGCGAACGTGGAGGATTGGCCAGAGGATGACGACGCGTTGGCGCTCGAGCTGCGGAGCGCGGTCGACGGGGCAAAGATTGTGATGTTGCAGCGAGAAATTCCGAACCGGGTGAACGTGTGCGCCGCGCGCGAGGGGAAGAAAGTAAATGCGATCGTGATTCTCGACGCCGGGGGATCGCATGACGAAGTCGATGGCGAGTTGCTGCGGTTGGTAGATTACGTCGCGCCAAACGCGAACGAACTCGCGGGCATGGCGAAGATGGCAAGCGTGGAGACGGACGAAGACGTCGTCCGCGCCGCGCGAGTGGCGATGAAGGGCGTGAACGTTAAAGTGCTGGCGACGTTGGGCGCGCGAGGAGCTATGCTGGTGCCGCCGACCGGGGAGCCCATTCGCGTCCGAGGCGTGGCGTTGCCAAAAGGCGCGAGAGAAGTGGATGCGACGGCGGCGGGCGACGCGTTTCGCGGTGCATTCGCCGTAGCGCTCTCGGAAGGTAAGAGCGATGTTGATGCCATGCGTTTCGCCGCCGCCGCGGGTGCGCTAGCGGTGACAAAGCTCGGCGCGATGCCGAGTTTGCCGTTGCGCGAAGAAATCGACGCTCTGTTGGGCGCGCAGTCAAAGTGCCGCTCGCGCAAGCCCTCTGGCGTTGAAGAGGCGCCAGCCGTGCCTTTGCATTTCGCCAGTCGTCTAAACTCCATGAAGGCTCGAGAGGATTTATTCACCGAACGCGACGTTGGCGCGCCAGGCGTGTATAATTTGATAAAGCGCATGGCTCGCGTGCGCGGCATTTCATCGGTGTTCTTAAACTACCCTGAGCACTTTGTCGATGGAGGTACCCCGATCTCGACAAAAGAGTTGAGGCGAGTCATAGAAAGCCACAAGCTCGCGACGGGTGCGGTGTGCGTGCGATTTCCAGATGAATTCCGCCTTGGCGCATTTACAAATCCAGTCGAGAACATGAAGCGTCGCGCGGAGACAATCGTGCGCGATGCGTGTCGCGCCGCGAACGAACTCGGCGCAGATGAGGTCGTCATTTGGCCTCGTTACGATGGTTATGATTATCATTTCCAAGCCAACTACGACGAAGCTTGGGATTCGATGGTTGCGAGTTATAAATCCGTCGTGAGTAGCGACGAATGCTCGTCGCTAAAAGTTAGCGTCGAGTTCAAGCCCACGGATGAGCGAAGTCGGTTTTCTTTCATACCGTCCACTGGTTCAGCGTTACTACTCGTCGATGCCGTTGGAGCGCCAAACTTTGGTCTCACTCTCGATGTCGGCCACATGTTGGCCGCGGGTGAGAATCCTTCGCAAGGAGTGGCGCACGCCGCCAGCCGCGGCACGCTCTTTGGCATCCAACTCGGCGATGGACACTCGCGTCTCGGTGCTGAAGACGGATTAATGTTCGGGTCAGTGCATCGCACGATGTCCATGGAACTCATACGACAGTTGTACATGTCAGGTTACTCCGGAAAGTTGTACTTTGACACGTTTCCATCCAACGAGGACCCCATCGCAGAAGCCGAGACAAACATCGCAACCGTCACGCACTTCTGGCGCCTCGCAAAGGGCGCGGCGGGAGACGCGTTAAGTTCAGCCGCAAGCACGAGAGATGCCGTTGAAATCGCTCGAACATTGCTCAAAATCGAGCAAGGAATGTATAATTAGAGGCGCGTGTGTCGGTGCCAAGAAACGATGCTGGCGTGTTACAACGAGCGCCGTCGTCATCGCTTCGCGACGGTTTTGTAATAAAACGAAATCTGTGCCACCAAAAGAAGCAACTCTATCATATCATCGTCATCGTCTTGAATTCTTGAACTTGAACCGTCCTCCGTCCGAGACCTCACGCGCTACATCCCGCGCATCTCGGCACGTCGCTCCACACCGCGCTCGGGACGTACGCGCACCACTCCGCGCACTGCGCCAGGACCACGCCGAGCGCCAATGCGATCGCGCTCGCGCTCGCGCGAATGTTTCCCTTTGTTCTGCTCATTCTCCTTCCTTTCGTTCGCGTCGCGAAATGTCCTTCGCCCCCAAAATCGATCGGTCTCCCGTCGTCATCACATGCACGCCGTTGATGTGTTGAGTCGTGATTCGTCATTCGTCATTCGAACGTCCGTCACCCCCGGGGTCGATGTCCTCGCGCGTTGGCGTCGTGCGCTCGATCGCGACGACGTTCGATCGGCAAAGCGTGCCGACGTCAGGGAGAACCGGTCGTCATTCGTCATTCGTCATTCGTCATTCGTCATTCGTCATTCGTCATTCGAGATCGAGATCGAGATCGAGAACGGGATTGAATCGAATTGAATCGCATCGCATTCGAACTCGAGTTCGCGCGATCGAATTGGAGATGCGTGGGACGAATGTGGACGATTGGCCGACAAACGCGATGGCGCTGATGACGATGAAGAGGGTGATACTATTACCCGTTTTGATCGCGACTGGGATTCGCGACGTGGTGATGGCGACGGTGATGCAGGCGGTCGTAGCGGCGTGCACGGTGCTGTTTGGGTTCGCGTTGGGGGCGACGTTGACGTCGTACTGGAGACGGTATCGCGCGCGACGAAAGGCGAGGAAAGAGCGACGACAGGCGAAGAAGTTGAACGAGGTCAAGCGGACGACGTGGCTCGAGCAAGCGAGGTCGACGAAGTTGTCGGCGAACACTCAAGTAAACATAACCGAGGGCGACGACGCGCCGGTGTTTACGCCAGAATTTAAAGCCTTGTTCAACGCGCACGCGCCGCAATGGACGCGCGATCCGTCTTTTTCGCGTTTGCATTGGTTGAACCGCATTATTGATGCCGCGTGGCCTTACATCGACACCGGGGTGAGTAAGGCTGTTAAGGCGGGCGTGGAGCCCGTGGTTCGAGAATTGTTGCCTCCGCGCTTCGTTCAGTGGGTCGGCTTTGAGAAGTTCACTTTGGGTCCGCGCGCGCCCACGGTCACGGGCATTCGCACGCACAAGAGTCATTTGGAAAATGTCATCATGGACATTGAGCTTACGTGGGGTTCGCATCCTGATATCATCTTTACGCTCTACGTGTTTGGAGTAAGGATTCCAGTGAAGATTCGCAACATGCAAGTGAAAGTGATCATGCAAGTGACTTTTGATCCTTTAGTCGAGGTCCTACCGTGCATTGGCGCCATGGAGTTCTGTTTGACTCAGATGCCTGAAGTCTTAGATTTCGGATTGATCATTCCACCCGGCATCGATTTGATGTCCCTTCCGGGCGTGCACACGATGGTGATGGACATCGTCGAGAAATCCCTTGCTCCCATGATGCTGTACCCGTACAAGCTTCATATGCCTCTAATGCCAGACAGCGGCATTCAAGCTTCATCGACGGGTATGTTGCGCGTCAAGTTCATATCTGGATCGAAGTTTAACTCGCGGCGCAACTACAGCAAGTATTCTCGAAAAGCAGGAAAGTCGTCGGGAGGTTTCAGTCGCATGCTCGCATCAGACACCTACTTTGTCAAGTATTGGACTCGAGAACAAACGTCACAATCATGCCCGCCGCGTAACGGCGATACGCCCGTTTGGGAAGGTACTCCAGAGACGTTCGTCTTGTGCGACCGTGATAGCACATTAACGCTGCGACTCATCAAGAGCGGCGCTGAAAGAGTCAGTAATTACGGCGAGTGTCAGATTACGTGCAGCGAAATTGCCGACCGCCAAGGGCCCGTGGTCTTGGATCTGCCCTTTATCGAGCCAGGGTACTTTAAGGAAGAGTGTCCATTAGATCCTCTCAGTGCCGCTGAAGGATACAGTCCCGAGCAAATTGCATCGCGAAATAGAGACATCGTCGCCTGGAATACGCAAGCGGAAGTAGACGCCGTTCAACAGCGTGCCAAGTACTTTTTCAGGTGCGCCGGTGCCGGTGCATCCGAACTCAAGACTAAGGCGGGCAAGGAGAAGAAAATCAACCACCCAACGATCAAGGTTGAATTAGAATACATCGACACTGGTCCTCCGGATGATGTCACTGAGGAGTTTGAGCAAGGTCTGCTCACCGTCGAGCTCGTTGAAGCTCGTAACCTTTTGCGGTTTGAAGGTAAACCACCCAATCCTCAAGTGCGAGTTTCATGCGCCAAGCAATACTTCGACAGCGTACGAAAAATGCGCACATCAAATCCAAAGTGGGATAACACGCGATTCGTTTTCTATAACGTCCTCGCCGATGTGGATATGCTGCGGTTCGAAGTCACTGGTCTCGACGGCGTCAACCTCGGGTACTGTGAGATTGACACAGCCATGGTTCGCGCCAACTGCATGATTCGCGATCATTTCCGTTTACAAGGCGTCGATAAGGGCGAGCTGTGCTTGGTGTTGACGTACGCTCCCATGGCGGCCAAGCAAGCGATCGTTCGCACAACCAGCTCCTGATGACACAACCTCAATAACAATATTTGTAAATAAACTTCGTGCTCAGTCGTCGACGCTTCAAATCTCGACGCCGCGCCCGACGCCGTCGCGCACCATGGGCCAAGCCAAGCGATATGAAATGTTATCGCCGCCGTTAGTCGGGCAACTTTTTCAATCCCCGGCGCCGCGAAAACCACTCGATCGCGGCGGTTTGTCGATCGCTTCTCCAGGGGAACGACATGAATCGTCGTTTCATTCCGAAGACTCTTCGCTCTCGCGCGCGCTCGAACGACGCGCGAGCGATGAGGGAGACGCAAAAGAGTCACAAGGCGTCGAACGCGACGATTCGTCGCGTTCGCTCGCGAATGTTGGGTCGCGTGACGTTGAGAATGCTCGCTCCCGCGGCGCGGCGCGGCTCAAGTCGCCGACAAAGTCCGTAGCGTTACGTGACGCGACGAATAGAACGCCGATGCGAGCGGTGGCGAGAGAGACGGAATTGCGTGTGCAAATTGCTCGCATGATGACGGAGCGACAAGAATCCGAGTCGGCGTGGGCGAAGCGCGTGGATGAGGCGAAACTCGCTGCGTCGTCGTCGACGAGGGAAAACGAGGAATGGCTGATGAACGCGCTGCAAAGCAAGGCTAAGGATGCGAGCCTTTTAGAGGTGAAGAACCAAACGCTGAGCAAGCGCGTGGTGGAACTCGAAAACCTGGCCGCGATTGGGGAAAATAACCTGCGCGATGCGCTCGATCGTTTGGATCTATACCGAGTGGAGTTGCAAAGCGCTGTGAAGCACGTCAATTCGTTGCATGAAAAACTCAAGGCGTCGAAACGGGCGAAAAACGAAGCCAACGCTGAAGTGAAATCATTGCAAGAAGAAGTTGCACGCTTGAGCATTTCGCTCGAGCGCGCGAAGGCACTAGCTGCGCCGGAAGAACCGGCGCGCGCCGCCGCCGAAATCGATACCGTGGATGTCGCGGCGAAACCGAGCGAGGACGTCGTCGAATCATCGACTCGTGGCCCATCGGCGAGTTCTCCTCTCCCCGCCAACCTCGCCGATGCCTCGCTTCGCCTCATGGCATTCATCGTCGAACAGCCTCGGCCGTTCGTCGCTTTCACGCTCGCTTTCATCCACTTCCTCGCCGTGCTCCTATTCATCCATACCAACCGCCGGGCGACGTCTCAACCGCCGCCCGCCGTCGACGCGCTCGACGCCAAAGCCTTCGTCGTCGCCGGCTTCCTCGGCCGCGCGTTCGACCTCGCGTTTTAATCTCTCTTTTCTTTTGTGTTGACTCAACTTCACTAGCGCGTGTATTCCCATATTCCAATCCTTCGCTTGCGCGTTTCCTTCCCGTCTCTCGCTTTTCGTCGCGCCCAACCCTGATGACGTCACGCACGTCCTCCATCGCTCTCGCGCGCGCTCGTTGCTTCACTCCCCCGCCGTCGCCTCTGCGACATCGCATCGCGCGCAAAGACGACATGAACGCTCATCACGCGCGTTCGTCACGCGCGTTCGCCACGCGAGGGGCGACGTCGTCGCAGTGGACGCCGCGCGCGCGCGCGAGCGTCGCCCGCGGGACGAGGATGTTATCCAGCGCTCGACGGGAGCGCGCGGTCGTGCGCGCGAGCGCGGACGCGACGGGCGACGCGAACGCGCGCGCGAAAGAAGCACAAACGTGGATCAATGCCTGGCGCGCGAAATCGAGCGGGCGAGCGAACGAGGAGGGCGGAGCGACGCTTGAGCTGCGCCGGTCGAAGAGCGCGGCGACGAGCGAAGGACAAGGCGCGGCGTCGCTGAGCACGACGTCTTTTGGTACGATCGGCTTAGGGGTGGGATTGCCGTTGTTAGCCTATGGATTCTGCGCGTACTTTCAGTTCATCCCAGGGAGCGATGTCTCCGCGCTGTTGTTGATTTATGGGTTTCCGATTTCGCTCATCGGTTTCGCGTTAAAGTACGCCGAGTTGGAGCCGCTCAAGTGCGTGACGTATGCCGATGCTTTGAAGCTTCGCGACGCCCAGACGACGTCGATCTTGACGCAAGTGCGTAACGATGTGACGCGTTTCCGCTACGGCGATGAGCAGCATTTGGAGGAGGCGATGAAGATTATTTTCCGCTTCAACCGTCCGGGCGGATTGCGACGAAACCAAGCCCCCGAACTCATCGGATTGTCGGAGCAAGTCATCAACGATCGCTACGCGCTGTGCCTCGAGTTTGACTCGCCAAAGATGGAATTCTCCGATTGGACCGAGCGCTTGGGGAAAATCACGGGTTTCTTCGGCCCGGGCGTCGTCGCCGCAGTGACGCCGCTCGAAGGCACAAAGGTTGAAGTCGCTCTGATCACGACGGGGAGCGGCGGCGGCGGCGAGTTGGAGGATATGGAAGTCCTACCGCCTCTCATGCCGGGTCTCCCCGCGCGCTACGTCAAGCGCGGAACCGCGTAAGTTGTTTCACGTTCGCACGCGCTTCATCGGGCGCGTCTTCGTTTGATATTGTCCAATTCATTTAGCTCCTGTAATACCCGCCTACGCACCTCGATCCCACGTCGTCCTCCGCGCCGCTTCTCGCCTCACTCCTCGGTTTCCATGGCAGATCTCACGCGTTTTGACGAATCGAGCGACGAAGACGATTTTTTACTTCGCGTTCGCGCGGTCGAAGCGCGCGATGGCGACGACTTGGCCCTCGCGACGTCGACCGCGCGGTCGAGCAAACACAAAACTTCTGGCGGCGGCGTTTTGAGCGATGATTTAGGACCTGGAGCGCGCGAACGTCGACCATCGGCGACGTCAGCGATTGCGAACAAAAGAGAAAAGAAACGAAAAGCGAAGCTCGAGCGCGCGAAGCGGCGGAAGATGGAGAAAGAGCAGTTTGGATCGACGAGAAACGAGGACGAGGACGAGGACGCGGCGGCGGCGAGCGACGCCGAAGGCGAGGACGACAAAGTTTTTCATGGGACATTCAACGTCGAGGGGGTGATGATGGATGATGAATTAGTGCTCGTAGATAAGAAATCAAAGGCGGTGTATTCGAGCACGGAGCGTGGGGCGAATGGGGAGCACGTGCGCATCGGGACGTGGGACGAAGCGACGGAGAGTTACCGCTATTGGAAGCCGGAGCCGAAGAAGAGGAATGTAGATGAGGGTAAACCCAAGCCTGCGCTGAATGAGCGCGGGGAGACTATTGCAGCGATATTCAAAGGCGATGCCAAGCTCGCGGCGGAGTTTAAGGCGCCAACGCAGGTGGAGCATCCCTTTGAGACGGATGCGGATGACCATTGCGAGACGTCGCCCGAGGCGCACGAAAATATAACAAATTTTCTCAAAGCTTTGTGCGGGCAACTCGGAAAGACTCCGAGCGAGTTGGTGATTTATGACCCATATTACTGCGCCGGAGGCACGCGCAGAAACTTAGCTTTGATTGGTTTCACAAACGTCATCAACCGAAACGAAGACTTTTACAAAGTCATCGAGGAGAGTCGCGTGCCCGAGCACGATGTCTTGGTCACGAATCCGCCGTATTCTGCTGACCACATCGAGCGATGCTTGACGTTCGCGGCCGGAAATCTCGCTGCGTATGGACGTCCGTACATGCTTTTGCTCCCATCATACGTCATTCACAAGGATTATTATTTACCCGCGTTGCTCACGGGCGGTTCTCGAGGCAAAGAAAAATCCAAGGAGTTGGAGCTGAGTAAAGCTGCGGAAGAAAGTAGCGACGACGACAACGACGACGACGATGACGGGATTAAGCGTCACGGCGGCGGAAAGGGCAGGGCGCAAGTCCTCCCCTTTTACATCGCCCCGAAGAAACGGTATTATTACTGGACCCCCAAGGCCATGGTCAAGGCGCGCGCGGCGAATAAAAGCCAAACTGAAGAAAGCGCCAAGGCACGCCGCAAGCGCACGCATATGGGCGCCTTGGGCGAACGCACGTCACCATTTCTATCTTTCTGGTACTGCTGCTTCGGCGAACGTCAGCGCGAAGCCTTAGCGTGGCATCGGAAACTCCCGCGAGCCGAAGTCTATGGATACGTAATCGCTCGTCATCCCAATGATTTACCGCTCGCCGTGTTAGACGAATGGGATCCTCGTCGTATCGCCGCCGTGGAGAAAGCTAAAGCCGAGGGCGTAGAAGTCTCAGGTTTGACCTCTTACGCCGGTTTCACTGGAGCATCGTCCCCAGGGAAGAAGAAATTTTATAAAAACTTTTAGCTCGGCGAAGTCAACGCTCGTTTTGCCTGTGAAGTCAACCTCCTCGCGACATATTCCGCAATCCGCATCACAATCTCGCGCTCGCCGCTGGTTCCATCGCGTTCGAGTCCCTCGCAATGCCGCCGAAGCGAAATAGTAAGTCGACAAAATCGTCCGCGACGCGCTCGCCGACGCGCGCCGTTCCATCGACGGCGCTGAGCGCGTTCAAGTTGCTCCAAAAAGGTCATCTCCACAAAGCTTTAAAGGAGATTGAAAAAGCATTACAGGCAACGACGACGACGACGAAAGAGACGCCGATGACGATTGAGGACGACGAATCGTTTGACTCGCGTAAATTCGATCTGGCATGCGCGCATTACATCAAGATTCGAGCCGCGGAAAGAGCGATGGAGGCGACGACGTCGGGAGCGAGCGTGGGTAAGGCGGGCGAAATCGTATGGGCGGCGATAATGGAGGCGATGGAAGCCACAAAAGGGACGTGCGCGGCGGTGAATGCGGCGTGCGGAAGCGCTTATTTGTCGTGCGTGGAGTTGAGTGCAGAGGTGATGCACGAGGCGAAGGATGTGTTTGAGACGGCGTTGCGGAAGAGTGGAGATGACGTTTCGACGGCTGAGGCGACGCGGTCGATACGACGAGAGTTTGATTTGGGGCGAGGAGAGAATTCGATGATGCGGTACTGGTTGTTCGACGCGAGTAAAGAAGGGAATGATTACTCGGAGAGAATGATGCGGTGGCCTCCGGCGTCGTTTCGACATCAGTTGGTCGACAACACAAACGTGTCCGCAGCGAGTAAGAATGGAAACGTGCCTCGAGCGGAGGTGTATCGAATGAACCTAGAGCGATTTAAAATGGCTATGCTTGAGAGCGCTCGAGGACCCGAGCAGCCGAGGCATGCGCACGAGGCCGAGCTGCTTCGAAAGCATCAAGAGCATCAGCAACTCCTGGACGCGCAAACAATGAGCTTATCATCTGAGGTTTCCAAGCACGCGGTGCCGCTCTTTCTGCCAGATAAGCAGCGGCTGACAGAAAGCGAAAAGAAGGTTCGACAGCAGAATGCGCAGATGATTCGTTATTACTGGGGCTCAGCTGAACGAAAAGCTCAAGAATTATCAGTGTCAGTCGACGCCGTGAAGGCGGAGATCATTAATTTGAAGCACAACGAAGAAAACGAAAAATCGATGGAGCTGTCCTTAAGGGGTAAGAAAACTTTGTGTGACATGCTCGATTTTGTCGCCAATACTGGACGTTGGACGAAGTTTACGTGTCCAAAGTGCGCGAGTGAGTTTAGTAACGCGTGCACTTTTCGAGAGCACATCTCCAAACACTATCCTATGAGTCTCAACGCTGCCGGCGTGGAGATTTCGGCTGATACGGATGTCATATTTTCAAAAATGCAGATTCCGGGCGATTTGAGTGCGAACGTTGGGGAGAACGTGCTCGCGGGTGCGTTGAAAAAGGATATGCTGTTGAGTGCTGATTTTGATATTTTGGAACCGAGATCGATACAGGATTTCAAGTGGTTACAGCGCGCTGAAGAAGGTTCAAGCGTCAAGAATTATCGAACAAACTCAATCAAAGACACCGTGGATAATGTGCCAGATTTTGTTGCGCCATGTCAGGTTGTGAGACTCGACGACGTGGCACAAAAATGGAGATTCCCGGATAATCGTGCGAGCGCTGTTCACATCGCTCGGAAGCGTGTGTACTACGACGCGCTCGAGCGACTCTCTGAAAACCGTTCGGATATTGCTTTGCGTGACGGTATCGTCAAGCACTGCGCCGACCCGATGCTAATCCCACCGCTTGATCATAAGTGGGCCGATGATGAAGACATGGATGATGGATACGGAAATGAGTTCTTTGATACCTATTACAACTGTGTCCCCAAAGGTAGCAATAACGAAATGAACTGGTTGGCTTTTTTTGAGCAAGAGCATACCGTGAAACTAGATGTTAAGCAGTGGAAGCTCACAGCATCGGCTTCTTCGTTTCCGTCCTTCTGTTGCGGTGCTTCTTCTCATGAGATTGTGAGTGAAATGAGCACGGCAAAACCAGACCGACAGACTATGGAGAATGATATAGATAAAACACTGAACGTGATGTTTATTAGTGGGACTTTATCACTTCGTTTGCTGCAGACTGTCGGGGGCTTCGTTTATGCCAAAGCGCGTCGCACTGCAGGAGCATCATTTGAGAAGAAAAAGGTACCTCCAGTGACGATAACGCAGCTCGCGCAATGTATTCACAGCCTATCAATCAGTGATCTGGGGGCACTATGGTGCTGGATTCGAGTGCAATTCAAGGCAAAACAGCATTTGATGGTTTACACTTTGAAAGATCAGATTCATCTACCGCCTTCCGAGGACGGGTTGTGGTACAGTGCTACAAAAGATGCAAACGGTGAGATGGCGCTAAAATTTTCCACGGTAGCGGATTCTCCTGTTTCACTTCTTACGGATGATAAACTTTTAGAAGAAATTTTGAAAGACGAGCACGTCGATCAGCCAGAAAAACTTTACGAGACAGTCTTAGCTTATTTGATGCGGCAAGGCAACTGGAAATTGGATGATAAATTTGCTGCGAACCATGAATCGGCGAAGAATTGCGTGCACTATTTCGATACGTTCAGTGACCTCGTTCGTGATGTTCTGATGATTTTCAACGTGATCGTCACTTCACCGCTCCTTAAACCTGACGAACGTTTTCAATCTGAAGAGCTTTCGCAGGAGCTCCATGAAATGGTCATGAATGCGTGGCTCGCAATGAAATTTTTTGATGTCACTGAGTTCAGGATTCGCAAAAACTCGTTCAGTTGCGAACTGATTGATCACAGAACTAGCGATCAATCTCATCTGGAGTTAATTCGACCGTCCCCGTCCCTTGTTGATTATAAGCCCAAGGATTTCAACAAGATGCAATTTCTTCAATCGTTGAACGATTATTCTGCTGTTCGTGAAAATACTTTGAAGCTTGCAACTGGATATGTGGTGGATTATTTCGATGCAAACGTCGTATCCGGCGCTTTATCTTGGCTAGAACAGCTCTCGTGCGCTGATCAATCAAGCGCAGAGATGTTGAAAGGGAAAATGGAACACAATCAATCCATCGCCGATGAACTCAAGGAGATTCGTGACTTTGCTCAAAGTCTTCCGGCGCGCGCGGCGACGTTGATTGCTCTCGCCCAGCGTCATCTTATGGATGCTAAGCTGAAACTCGAGATCTTATCGTGCGAGCGAATTCAATTGTGCATGAAAATTTTCGAAGATTCAGCGGTCAATCTCGAAGGCATGCTGAGAAGTTTTGTAAATAGCGCTCTCAAAGCCGAGCTGCTGAATCGAGCGAAAGCCGCAAGAGAGAATATAGAGCAAACACTGATGGCTGATATAAGCGCGGCGGAGCGCGAGTCTCAAGCCAAAGAAGAGCGTAAGTCGAAAAGTAAAGAAAAAGAGAAAGCGAAGAAACAAGCTCGGAAAGAGGCGGAGAAGAAAGAGAAAGAAGATCGTGAGCGAAACGAACGTGAAAAGCTCGAGATGGCTCGAAAGAAGGAGGAGGAGAAGCTCGAAGCAGAGCGTCAAGCTGCCAAAGCCGTTCGAGAGGCAAGGCTTCGAGAGCAAGACGCGCTTCTTGAAAAGCGCCGTATCGAACTCGAGGAGATGAGTAGAGCAGCGGACCTTGAAGAGGCAAAACGTTTGCGTGCTGAGACTGAAGCTGAAGAGGCGAGGCAGCGCAAAGCTCAAGCTGATGAGGCGAGACGACGCGCTGAAGCCGAGGCAGAAAGACGACGCGAAGCTGAAGCTGAGGCAGCGAGGCGACGCGAAGCTGAAGCTGAGGCAGTGAGGCGACGCGAAGCTGAAGCCGAGGCAGCGAGACGACGCAAAGTTGAGGTCAAAATCGAACGAGAGTCCATTCAACATCACGATTCTGCAGCGTCAGTTTCATCACCGGATAAAGGCGAGAAATCGAAAGATTTGGACGACGATACATCATCTGTCACTACAGATTCTTCTGACAGTTTGGCGAGCAAATCGACGAAAGGAAAACCCAAGGCGCCGAACAAGTTGGCAAAGGAAAAGTCAAAGACGCCGACCGTAGTGCAGGCCCCTATGATGCCGCCACCGCCACCGCCGCCACCGGTCATGCTTGTGCCCCAAGTACAAGCGCCACCTCAGTATGGTCAGTACATGCAACCTATGATGCCCATGCCCATACAGATGATGCCTCAAACGATGTTTTATGCGCCCGCCGGTATGCACTTACCTATTGCACCGTATTATGCGCAAGGCCACAGCATTCCATCGCAGTTTGAACAACAACCAGCGGTTGCGCGAGTGGAGAACGAAAATGCGAATGCATCTTTTGCGTATGCAGTCGTCAAGACGCTCTGGCATGTCGAACGCTTTCGCGACGGAATTATTGACGCGCCGACGCAACGCCGCGAAAACAACTCAGATGTCAAGGCTCTGAGAATGCTCAAATGTGACTTTATTCGGCTCGTTGTCGGATTCGACGAACAATACACCGCGGATGCACTTTGCAAAACGCTCGCAAATCTAGGCTTGTTCGACGTGTCGAAGCGAGGCCCGGCGGCGCTTTACTCTTTCATGATGAAGACGTTTCATAAAGGGTTGAAGCCGCTCAACGCGTCGCCGAAGACGCCTCGTGCAGATCAGGCGTGCGGTTGGTTAGATGTCATCGATGGTTATCAAAGCATCGTTCACAAATATTTTGGGCACGATTTGACAGAGACGACGAGCTGCGTTCGCTGCTCTAAACACTCGAAGAAACAGTACACTCAGTTCATCACCGCACTTCCGGCGTCGAGACTCACTGACGATAAAGCGCGGCCATTCGCAGAAACGTTGAAAGCTCATAAAGTCGTCGAAGACTTGTGCGAGTCGTGTGGCGAAGTCACTGCGTCATCGAAAACTGTTCGACTTCTGAATGACGAGCCGCCTCATATTCTCGCTTTTGGGTTGATTTGGGGTTCAACTTTTGCCGATCCAGATGTGATTCAACGCTCGTTTGATTCGATTTCGGGCCAGCTTTTGCTTTCTGATGTATTAGACGTGCCTGAAAATTGCGAGTGTGCGGATGAAGAATACTACTTAAAGGCTGTTATGTGCAGTCGCGGCGCTTTCGAATATTTGACATTAATCAAACACTCCGCGACGGAGGATCTTTGGGACATCGAATGCGACGCCAATCGCGAAATGATCCCAACGAACTGGAACCGCGCCGCGAAGCTGTGCAAACAAGGGCAAACCGCTCCAAAGGTATTGTTCTACGAAAGAAGAAAGGCGCAATAGAACTAGATATAATTACAATAGCTTATAGCGGAATTGAAAGATAGTACAAATGATACAAAACAACTCTTCACTCGTGTTCGTTGCCAGTAGCGAACACCAGCATGGCTGCGCGACAAACATTCGATCGATTCTGGTAAGTTTTCGGAACGGAATCGCCTAGACTACGTCTTGAAACGTCGAGTTGCGAATACAAGAGCTTCTGATTACGATGCAACACACGAGTACGAATGGTTAAAAATTGAGTCAACACGGTTTGGCGAGCGCGCGGATGAAATCGAGCAAAAACACGCACCTTGCACCGCCATCGGAAGTTCGGATATATCCACCGGAAGACCCTCTTCGAAAATCTTCAAATCGGCGAGAGTAAACATCAAATTGGGTTCTTCCGAAATTGCGTACGTCGTATCATCAAACGTCTCGCTCGGCCAAATCTTTTGAATGTATCGTCTCGTGCGCTCCAACCGCGCGTTCAAATCTTCGCACGTTAACAATTTTGGACAGTCCAACAGCATCACCGCAATCTTATCAGCCTTGAACGCGTTCATGAGTTGGATCAAATTATTCGACGCTCGACCGAGATCCATCGTGATCACGAGCTCTGGCGCGTTCAACACCAACTTTGCGACGTTCATTCCCGGCAACGCGAGCGCCTTCTCCACGCGATCAAACTTCACCGCCAATCGCCCAACGTCTTGATAAATCGCGTCAATCTTCACTAAAACTCGCGATACGCGTTCGGCTTCAAAATCCCTCAACCCTTTCTCGCGCAAAAACAACTGCACGCGCAACATATCCGTCGCCACCCCCATCACCGTGCGCTCGCCGTTCGCCCCTTCTCCGGCGCTCCGCGCGAACGTCTTCATCAGCTCCGCTCGCGCTTGTTCGTTCGCCATTCGACACGCCATCTCGAGCAACTCTCGCGCTTCGTTCACCGCGCGTTCGAGGAGCTCGTCGTTGAATCCTAAATCCCCGGAACCGCCGCGCCATTCTCCGTCTCCGTCTCCGTCATCATCGTCATCATCGTCATCATCGTCATCATCGTCGTCATCATCCTCCATTTTCGCGCGCGTTCGCACGTTTCCCCGACGCGATCGCGCGCGACGTCCATCGCGCGCGCGAGCGACGACCGCGTGTGAAGCGCGCGTCAACGCGTTCGATGCGACCATGGACGAGAGGGCGTTTGTGTGACGTCGCGCGCGAAGAAAAACCCGTAACACACCATCGCATCGCGCGCGCACCTGGTCGGTCGGTCACGTGTAAAAACGGTCGCCATCGTCGAAAACGTCGATCGCGTTCGACCATTGTTGCGTTCGC